>ERZ772807.306-NODE-306-length-30605-cov-7.216432_pt1 | contig 30605 bp, 22 predicted proteins | sample MGYA00511472_ERZ772807 | MGnify/ENA primary metagenome ERZ772807 (study PRJEB29015, sample SAMEA2737947) | human oral metagenome | biome: human oral; feature: human-associated habitat; material: dental | place: China | collected 2039 ... | reverse complement strand
GAATTTAATCATTGTGGTATAGATTTAATAGATGAATAATTAAGCCAAGAGCGCTACCAGCCCTTGCGTATGCAAAGGTAAGCATTTCCAGCGAACCTGCCAAAACGCGCAATAACCGCTTGATTATAAGACAATCAGCGGCCGATTTGAAAGACCAACCCTAAGGGGTTGCATTTTTGCGACGAACTATGGCAGGGTTGTCGCTTCGTTCCAACACCTGCCCTGCCAAAAGACCAAGCCTAAGGGCTTGTGGTGCCGGGGTGGGCTTTGGTGATGTGATTTATCAGCATATACAAACGCCTATATGCGGATGATTTTGAGAGGCCAACACTAAGGGGTTGTACTTTTGCGGCGCATCGTGGCAGGGTTGTCGCTTCGCTCCAACACCTGCCCTGCCAAAAGGCCAACCCTAGGGGGTTGTGGTGTGGGCGTGGGCATTGGCGGTTTTGTTTGGTATTACATTTGATATAATATAAATATGCGGCTAAAAATTGCCCGCCTAAAATCGTCAACTATCGCGCACTTTCGTTCACAAATAACCCCATCGGGGTTAGTCTTTTGGTAGGGCAGTGTTGACGTGCAACGTCAACGCTGCCTCGGAGCATAGTAAAATTGTCAACCCCATAGGGTTGGTCTTTAAAATCATGCCAATGCCCGCCAGTAGAAAGGGTTAACGGCCAAGCCTAAGAGCTTGCGTTGCCACGGGGAGCCTTGTCAGATGAAATTAGCAATTGCCTTGCGATCATTGACCTGAATGATAGTAAACTTTTTGGCCTAATAACTTATAAACCTATCGCAAGTTTGGTTGCACATTACTGATCATATTACGGTTTGCTACAATTCTTCAATAAAAAGTTTAGGTATTCGTGATGCGAATCTTCTGTTAAAGGAATTTTTAATGTGCGGTGAGGGGTTAAAGTCATTTTAATTTCTTTTTTTTGCAGGTAAAATTTCTTGTTTTACGGAGGGAACCGTCGGGTTGCCTCTCTTTGTCGGCTTGAACTTATGTAGAAGTATGTGGTAAGTCGGCTGCTAAATATTGAAGAACTTACATGAAACAAAAGAAACGATTCGTGGCTTTCGCTTGGGGCTTATGCGCCTTGACGGCTGCTTATGCACAGAGCAATGAGTTTGACCTAAGTAGTCAGCGCTTGGAGGTGCAGTGGGTCAATCCGGCTCCGGGAGAGAAGATGGATCATCACGGACTTGTGGTCAATCCCACGCCGCGTTATATGAAGCTGACGAATGAGGGAACGATCGATATTAGTGGCGGCGTAAAGGTGGAGTCGCCACTGCCGACGCTTAAAGAGGCTTGGGACTATCGGCTCGATATGGACTTTCTCGTTCATACGCCCAAGGGCTTCCCGCTGCGGCTGCAATTGGCAAAGATACCGGTGATTATAGAGAAAGGCTATGAGGATAGTTCGGCTGCGGATGGTGCCTATTCGTTGCGCATTACGAAGAAGGGAATCAGCATTATGGCTGAGGACGATTTAGGACTCTTCTATGGCATCCAGACTTTGCGACAATTGATGGAGAGTCCGGCTGTGGAGGGTGGAAAGAAGCTTCCTTGCCTCAATATTAGTGACGCGCCGGTCTTTCCTTATCGTGGTGTCGTGGAGGGCTTTTATGGGCCGCCTTGGTCGCACGCTGTGCGTTTGTCGCTGATTGATTGGTATGGCAAGTATAAACTTAACACCTATATCTATGGCCCTAAAGATGATCCTTATCATAGTGCTCCGAATTGGCGACAGCCTTATCCCGTGAAGGAGCAGCAGCAGATTAAGGAACTGGTTGAGGCCTGCCATAAGAATCGGGTAGACTTCGTTTGGGCTGTGCATCCGGGAAAGGATATTAAATGGAACGAAGAAGATTATCAGAACCTCGTGCATAAGTTTGATCTTATGTATGCTGACGGTGTGCGCTCGTTTGCCATCTTCTTTGATGATATTGAAGGCGAGGGCACTAATCCGAACCGACAAGTAGAACTGCTGAATCGTCTGACCAAGGAGTTTGTGAAAGCGAAAGGTGACGTGTCGCCGCTTATTGTTTGCCCTACGGACTATTCCAAGTTGTGGGCAAAGGCCGGCGATGATGGACCTTTGAGTATCTATGGCCGCACGCTCGATCCCTCTATTCGCGTGTTTTGGACGGGCGATGTGGTTTGCAGTGACGTGACAAAGGAGACGCTCGATTGGGTCGATAGTCGCATCAAGCGCCCGGCTTTCTTCTGGTGGAACTATGCGGTAACCGACTATGCCCGACATATTATCTTGCAAGGGCCGGTCTATGGATTGGACAATTCGCTTAGGAACAATGATATGTGCGGACTTGTGAGCAATCCGATGGAGCACGGCGCGGCTTCAAAGCTGTCGCTTTATAGCGTTGCCGATTATACTTGGAATCCGAAGGACTACAATCCGATTGACAGCTGGGAGCGTGGCTTGGAGGTGATGATGCCGCGGGCTAAGGAGGCTTATCGCACCTTTGCGATTCACTCGGCCGATACGGAGACGGGCTATCGGCGCGATGAGTCGTGGGAGACGGTCATTTTCAGATTATCCAACTACACGCGCGGGAAACGTGACGATCTGTATCAAGAATTTGAGCGCGTGGCGAAAGCGCCGGCTGAGATCGAGGCCGGCTGCACGGACCCACAACTGCTGAAGGAGTTGAGGCCGTGGCTTATAGAGTGTGGCAAACTCGGCGAGCGAGGTAAGAAGGCTATCGAACTTATGGATCTCTATCGCGCAGGCCATACGCAGAATTTCTGGCAAGATTATCTGAAGAATTGTATGCGTTCGGAGGATAAGAAAGCCTACGAGGCGCACAAGTTGGGCACGATGAAGTTGCAACCCTTCTATGACTTTGCGATGGAGGATCTGGCTGATGTCTTCTACGAACAGCTTTCGGGGCAAAAAGCATTCAGGCTGCGCGGCATAGGAACATATAAAAGTATCAAGACGATGCAAAGCCGATTGATGTTTGATGCGGATAGCGTGACCCACTACACTTCAGGCGTGTCTCAGAAAGACGGCGACTGGATGGGCGTAGCGCTTCCTGAACTGACGGCCGTGAGCGATGTACACATTTTACAAGGTAGAAATTCGAAGGACGATTGCGACTTCTACGACCACGCAGCTTTGGAATATTCTGTTGATGGCTATGCTTGGCAGCCGCTGTTGGCTGATTTGAAGAATTGCTATGATATTCTGTGGCAGGGCGAGCCGGTGATGGCGCGTTATATCCGTTTGCGCCGATTAGATTCTGCGCGCAAGAATTGGGCGGCCATACGCTCTTTCGTCGTGACGCCGGCCGATGGCGCTTCCGTAGTATTGAGTGATAGCAAGGCTACGGCTGAGAGGGTCGTTCGGGCCTTTGATCACCAATTGAATACGGCCTATAAGAGTACGCGCGTCGTTTTGTTTGAAGTGCCGCACGCTACCAGTGCTTACACCTTCCTGTTAGATTTGCCCAAAGGTGGTTCTGTGCGCGTGTGTCAGTATGATAAGCGCAAACGCCTAAAGGCTGAGATGACTACTGATAAGTCGTTTTTCACCGTAGACGTAGCCAAGGGCGTGGATCATATCGAACTGGTCGGTAAGGCTGATGTCTATGAGATCATTCCAAAGCGTATGTAAGTAATAGGCAAGGTCCGCACGTCGCCTCCTTCCGCAGTTGCATTTACCGCTTCGCCTCGCCGGTTGCCTTTGTAGCAGATAGCGCTAAAACGAAAAACAGGGCTGACACCATTCATAAGTGTCAGCCCTTTAAGATATCCTCAAAACTTTTATTGCGATTGCCGGAAAAGTCTTAGAAAGAGGCTGCTGTCAAATGTTTTGTCGGCAGCCCCATATGGTAAGGTTACTTCACTATCTTCTGCGAAACCTTAGAGCCATCAGTGTAGAACGTTGTTTGCACGTAGATGCCTCTTTCCGGACAACTTACGCTGCGGCCGGATAGATCGTAGAACTCAACGCGTTCGATGCGCTTCGTCGTAGCGGGCTTGAGGCCTGTATCAGATACGACATATTCCGTGATGCCTGAGCGGAGGCGCTGGTCGCCATCAATGTAGACCGCTTCCATTCCGACTTTCTCCTTCGCGTCTTTATAGAAATAAATTGCGCGCGCATTGTCGTCATACTTGTAGAAGTGATATTGATCAGAGAAAGCGTAGGGAACGTCGGTCATCTCTTCCGTCAAACTCTTGTATGTGTCGGGTTTGAACGTAAATAGTTCGCCGTCGATGTAGAGATTGTAGTAGAGGTGTGTGGGGTCAAGATAGTTGAAGTCGGCTGAGTAGTAGCTCAAGGTGAACTGCAAACCGCCGGGACCACCCCAAGGATTCGGATCGTAAGGCTGATAAGCCGTGAGTTTCGGCGGCATAGGCGCAGCCGGCTTCTTATCCCATTGATTGATGAGCGCATAGCGATAGACGTCGAAGATGTGCGTGCTGCGATCATCCTCCAGACTCTTGTGAATCATTAAGATGCCCTTCGTGCTGAGCGCGTTTTTCTCTTCATCGTAAGTGAAGACGAGCGGATCCGGACTGATGCACGCTTTCGCAAACTCCTCGCCCGATTCGCTCTTGCCCTTGCCCATATAGCCGGAAGAAGCATAGACGTAGCAAGCCGTAGTTGTGTCGATACCAACATAAGATGTAGAGGGGAAAGTGACGGTCGTGCCTTCCTTCTTTCCCTTGATCCACAAGCCCTTCACGTTAGCCGACAAGTCGCCAATATAGACATCTTCACCATCCATAGCGTATTTCACGGGATACAACTGCGATTTGCCCTCCATATCCATATAGAGTATCAGTCCGTCCCAAGTCTTCGCCGAAGCTGACGGCGCTTCCGTGTTGTTGTCCTTGCGCACGCCCTCGTAAGTGCCCTCGGCATAGCTGGTCCAAGCCCCCGTTTCGCGGCACATACCGATCATTTCTTCTCGGCCAAGCACCATCACGAGCGAGTCGTTGCGCCATACGTATTTCAGCACCTGATTGGCCTCGCCTTCGTTAGGAATATACGTTTGCTTACCGTTCTTCGTTCCCGGATGAATGCGATAGAGGTAACCATACTTGTAGTCGCCCGTAGAGAAGTCTTCCTCGGCATAGATCGCTTGTGGAAGTTGGAAACTGATCGTGTCTCCCTCAGTGCGTTTACCTTTAATCCAAGTCTTCGTGTAGAGTGAGTTGAGCGGATTTTCGAGATAGACAGCGCCGTCATCGCCAAAGACGATTCGATGCCAGTCGCCCGTGCTTTGATGGGGTACGCCATAGTAGTAGATCGACTCAAAGCCCGTCGTCGTACGGTAAAGGTTAATCGTTTCGCCCGCAGCCGGCTTCGTAATGACCGTCGGGGCGTCCTGCGCTACCGCCATACCTGCAAAGAGGGCGGAGAACAGGAAAGTTGCGAAAAATTTCTTCATAAGTAAATAGCGGTTTTTAGTTATACAAATACAGCTTTTCGCTGCCTGTGGTTACAAAGTAGAAGGGTGCGCGCGTATGGATTATAGATTTGTTTAATTTTTGCACTTTTCCTCTTCAAGGCAAAGATACGGGGTCGAATCGATAATCGCAAAGAATACGTTAGAAAACTTTCGCTATTTTTCTTTGTTAAGTCAGCGTCGCTTTCGCTACAGATTGTTTGTGGTTGCTTTTCCGGCGCCGTCTTAAGAAGCTGCCGTTTTGCTTCACAAAAGTTCGGCAATCTTGGTGTAGATAACTGTTATGTTTGATAGCTTATGGGGCTGCGCCAAAATTTGTTTTGGTGAAGCCCCACTAAATTCTAACTCTGTTCTAAAGGCGATTATTGGTTTTAGCTTTTTCCTTGCTTTTTTTGCTCCTTCAAAGCGTTCTCTGTCTTTTTCTTTCCTTGATCCCCTTTTATAACATCACTTGTCTTACTTGAATCTGAGGAAGAGTTAGTAATTTGCTTCACGTTGGGAGAGGCCTGTTTGAAGTTCTCTACTTTGACGTTCATCTCAAGGCTGCCCTTGTTATCTTGCACCTCTGTTTTGTTATTGTCTTTGTTATGTAGACCATGAAAGATGAGTATTACTGCAATTCCCATAGATACAGCCAAGACAATCTTTGCCCAATTGAACTTTTTCTTCGGATTATCTCCCTCAATGGCTTTGAAGTATAAGAAGAAGATCATAGCAGCAATGAAGAAGTAGAGCGTACTTGTTAGAATTAGATAATCTTCCACGTCAGTTTCCCCCTTGAGAATATTGATGCCACCGGAAATGAAAGAGAGCAATGCAACAAATATAGAGAGTGTGCTGATGGATTCTCTTCTTGAATCCGTTTGCGCCTTATTGATAGCTGTAGTTGTCTCTTTTTTGGTTTCCTCTTGACGTTCTGAGACATCTTTATTTATCTTTATTAAAGCTCTATCTACTGCTTCATCTTGCGCTTCAGAAATCCATTGCCTATAGAGCCGGTTGTACTTAGGGTAGGCTTCATCTTGCAGCGCTTGGGTATGTATAAGTTTGCATCCATAGGAGGAGATAAAGATTGGTTGTTCTTTTTCCTCTTCCTCTCCTTCTCTCTTTACTAAGTAGAAAGAATCTTCAAATTCATTTCGTTTTTGTTCAGCTGATACAAAATCTTTGTAGCTTTGAATCCACTCGGAGAAGCATTTGAGGAGATATCCTAAAGCTTGGGCATATTTACTAGTGTCGTAATTATTCTTTCCTTCCTCTTTCATCTTCTTCAGTCTTTTCATTAGCGCAAGGAGTAAGTCTAAAGAACGAAAGTATATTATGTTATCTTCGTTAATGTTCTTCGGATCCTTCAGAAGGCTTTCAAGAATTTCTTTTTGTCTTTCTTCTTTTTGGAGTAGATCCTTCCATTTTTCCTTTCCTTTCTCTTTTTTATTTTCTTCTGTGACATAATCATCATAGTTCTGTATATCTGTAGGCTTATCGGTAGGCTTATCAGTAGAGTTATCAGTAGAATTATCAGGAGAGGGCTTCTCGAAGGGAATCAAACTCTCAAATTCATTGATTTTATCATAGAGTAAATTCTTCTTTTCTTCACCTTTTTTTTCTACATAGTATCTATTTCCTTCGTAGAGAATTTCAAACTTTTTGGCCCTTGTATAGGGATTCTTAACGCTCTCATTTTTGTTAAGTAAGCTCGACTTATCAGATCCTACCACAGGTTTGTAGAAGGACTGGAAGAGGAGTAGTGAAGTTTTGGCGCAGATGGCCTTGAAAATTGCTTTAATATCTAGGTCTGTCGGGAAATCTCGACGCATTCCGTCATTTTCCCCTTTCAGGCGCTCACCTTGTTTATATAGAAGCAATAGGGGTGGGATAGCTTGATCATCAATTATGCCGGAGATATCTATTCGTGTCATCTCTATGAGCTTTTTCCCAAGATCTTGAAAGAGCTTGGCCTTGAGCATTTCCTCTGAGTTCATGCCTCCTGCATAAAGCTTACGGGCCAAACCTGAAACCGGGGCGTGGAAGACCTTGCGTTTGCTGGAGGCTTCCTCTTGGCATTCCTCTATCTGAACCCGAACTCGCAGACACATGTATGAGAGTTCTTGACATAGTTCGTGGATAAAGGGAAGAATGGGGTGCAGATAGATAGTTTCTTCTTGGGGACTCGTGTCGTAAGTATGTTTAATCTCTGTGATAATAGCTTGAAGCTTAATAGAATAATCTGAATCCTTTAGAAACTCTCCTTCCAAAAGAGATTTAGAGAAAGAAGTCCATAGATCTTTTATAATTTCATCGAGTATGATGTGTCTATTCTCATTTGGAGCAAGAGGGGTATAGGTAAATAGTTGGTTTTGTACTTGACCTTGTTTGCCTGTAGTAGCGTTCTCCTGCGCTTGTACAGACTCCCTTCTGATAAAAGCTTGTATTATATGTACAGTCTCTTCCCTATAATTTTTGATATAGTTTGTTAGTTCCTCCCTTAATGTTTTTATATCATTTATGAGATCTTCATATGAGGAATATGCCTCTAAAAAAGCTGTAAATATCTCTTTAGAATGGGCCTCTACTTTGGGTAGTATTGATATAAGGATATTTTTTAGTTCTTCTTCTTTGTGTAATGGATCTTCATTTAAGTCATCTTTCGGAAGAATCTCGTTGAATTTCTTACAAAGTCTTTTTTGGAGACCTATAAATGATTTTATGGCGAATTGGCTACTATTTGATGAGGGCTGAACTCTATTGATGGTATCGCTTAGCGCTTCCTTGAATTTCTTCTGTAGATTCTCTCTGAGTCCAAGTAGCTTTAGATATATAGGGTGTTCATAAGGCTTGCAAAGAAGTACAACCTGCTCTTTGAATTTGTCAATATATAAGGTCTTATCGCTTTGATTTTGATCCATAGTTTTAGGTAATAGGGTATGTTTAGTTACAAACAATATAGGAGGATACCCGCTTTGTTCTCGGCATCCTCCTTATTTGAGTGATGAAGCTTAACAAGCTTCATTTTGTATCGGTTCTAATGATTTTTCGAACGCACTTATCTCATCTGCAAGAATATCTCCGCCGCCTGCATTTTGGAAAAGTACGCTGATTTCTCCATTTTGTTTGTTGTAGTAGAAGCAATCATTCCAAACGTTTGGGGAAAGATTGTGTGAGAGTTCTACTACTGCTGTCGTACTCTGCTCCAAGATGCTTCTGCCTGGAATAATCTTTGAGCTATTTTCATTGAGTGCTTTAAGTGCGTCATCTACGGCAGTTTCGAGGCTTTTGTCCGTTTCATTCAAAACGCTATTCGCTTTAGAGTCGAGGTCCTTCTCTCGTAGTTTTAGCATGCCATTGCTCTCAAAAGTAAATAGGGAGAACATTCCCTCATTGCGACGGTTTTCATAGATATCAATCTCTACAGGCCCGTTTTCATATGCGACAAAATTGTTGAACACATTAAGAAGAAGCTTATTGTTATTTTTTAGATTGTCCCAACTGGTAAATGTTTTGTTTGAATCTTGTGCGTCTTTCTCTCTTTGCGTGTCTTTCAGGCATAGAAAGTAGAGGAGCTTCATATAACGCGTCATAGGGTACTCTGAAAGCTTCTCGTTGAGTTCTTTTCTCCTTGTAGGGTCCATAGCCGCCAGATTCTCATTTTTCAGGTCTAAGCCTATCAGCTTAGTTACGATATATTCGAAAGCGGCCGTCTTCTTTATTCTACACATCTTTTTAGTTCGACTTCAAGCATACGATAGCGCTCAAAGTAGCTGGTTTCTACTTTGAGATAGCCGGTCTTGGTTGTACTAGCTATTGCCATGCTTCTTTCTTATAACTAACTTTTTCAATCACCAAGGAGCTTTATCTGCTCATTTTTAATAAGATGAATACTTCCGGTCGGCCTAAGCCCCTAAAAGTAGGTGCAAAGGTATATATAAATAAATAAACGTGCAAGTGTTTGAGCATCTTTTGTTTAGCTTTCGAACTATGGATACGAAGTGAAAGCAGTGTGATAATATCAAAATTTGGTGTGTTTTATTATGAATGCATGGGATTATTATTAAGGAACAATCAATCCTTAAGTTTGTTGATAGCGTTATCGTTCACATCTTAAAGATACTATTAGAAATTTGATGTGGCTGCTAAGCTGTTCTCGCAGTTTGCTTATTTATGCTTATCTTTGCACTATCTTAGTCGTTGTCTCTGCGGGTTGAGGCAGAGGTATCTGCGAGTTGAGACTGTGGTCTCTGCAGGTTGAGACGATTGTCTCTGCGCGTTGAGACTGAAAAAAGGCTATGGCGGCGCTTTAATTGGATAAGCGGAAGCGCGGCGGAGCCTTATTGGCGCGGACTTTGATGCGTAGGGCGTATGACGACGTATAACCATGAAACACAAGTTTACTTTTACCATAACGAAAAACAACAAAAGCTTATGACAGTTTCTTACAAACTATTGAAAACAAAGGGTAGAGTCGCTAATGATGCAAAGATGCGAGTGGTCGTAGATTCCTATGACACGGCCGAAATGGATAGGATGGGGCAGCACATTGAAAAGGCTTCGTCGCTGACTTCTGCTGACCTCACTGCGGCACTTGATGCACTGCGGTCGGAAATGGTCGATCAGCTGGGGAGCGGCTATCGGGTTCATCTGCCCGGGTTGGGCTATTTTTCGCTTGCCGTTAAAGGAGAGGTTTGCGAAGATCCGAAGATGGGGCACTTTCGCCTGCGTAATCCGCACGTGCGCACCATTAAGTTTCGCCCCGAAAAGGACTTGCTGAAAGCCTTGCACGGCATTGATTTTGAAAATGCTACTTATCGGCGAACACCTTATGCTGCGCCTCAACCGGCAGAAGTGGCTGCTGCGCTCGACCGGTTGTTTGCCGCTTCTGCTTTCATCCTTGTGCGTGACCTTCGCGCGGCGCTCCATCTGTCGAGGCCTGTGGCTTATCGACTGGTACAAGCACTTGAGGCTGCCGGTAAGGTTCGCAATGTGGGCACGAGTCGTCAGAAAATCTTGGTTAAGGGAGAAGGGTAGTGGTTGCCGGTGCTTGGTCGCGGCGGAGGCTTGAAGGGGTTCAAGCCGTGCGTTGTGCGAGACGGACTATTATTTGAATAATTGGCCACTGCATACCGCACGATGCAATTTTAGATTGCACACAATAAAAAGCGCCGGCAATGAGATTATGATTACTCATTGCCGGCGCCTTATGTTAAACAGGCCTTGAGCCTCGTCGGTTTATTTTACCAATACCTTGAAGGTTGTGCCATCTGAGAGTTTCACGATGTTTACGCCCTTTTGCGGCTGACTGATGCGGCGGCCATCGATCGTGTAGCGAGCTACTTCTGTGAGCTTCTGCGAACTTTCAATATCGTGGATGCCTGCGATCGGCGTTACCTGCGACTTCGCTGCATTCTCAATGCGGCCGTCGGGGGCGATAACCATTGCCACCACGTAGAGTTTGTTCGTCTGAACAGCAGAGAGCAGTTCCGCATCCGTCGGCATATCGATCGTGAAGGAGTGCTTCAAGGTCTTGCCGGCTTCGAGTGCGTCGATCTGCACTTGGTTCTTGCCGTTGTTGTCGTAAGAACTGCTGATCGCTACGTCATCGTAGTGCCACTCAAAGAGTTTCGTGCCCTGCGCACCGCCCATGCAGAATTGCGCCATCTCTTCAGGTTGCGTCTCTCTGCGGCGTGCCGAGTAGTAGTTCATTTGGCGCCAGTTGTCTTTCGGGCAGAAAACCTCATCAGCAACCAAAACATAAGCCAACTTGAAGTTGCCGCTAACGAGCGGGTTAATGTTGGCCGTAGCATAGACGTGCGTTTTTGCATCATCTATCGCGCCGGATACACTCACTTCGATAGCCGAAGTGCGCTCCATTTCCTCCTGGAAGTCTTTCACAATGCCTTCACCGGAGCCCTTGAAGGGGTCGATCTGATCGCCGCGATTCAACATACACATCGGCGCGCCGCTCCAGGCAATGCGCTCATATTTTGTGATAAACATCGGGTCACTTTGGTTGAAGCGGTGGATGCCGATACCGATAAAGCGGTCGCCAAAAGTATCGCGGAGCTTCATCATTCCGGCAATGCCGCGCGGACACCAGCCGCAGCCTGTTCCTGTATTTTCTTCTACGACTACGTTGCGTACAATCTCTTTCTCCAGTACGACAAAAGCACCTTTAGACGTAGCGTGAGGAGAGCCGTTAACTTCGCCGTTAACCTTCGTGATGGTTACTTCTACAGGATATTCGCCGCTCTGCATAGGCGCATTGACGGGAATATTTAATTGCAATTCCTGACCAAACAATGTGAGCGGCTGCGGCAGGTCTACCGTTTGCTCTTTCGATGGTTCGTGGTTGCCCACTTTCATCGTAAAGGCCAGGCTGTTTACCTGCTTTGTGCCGGCCATCGTTGCCGTTACGGGCACGATCGTGCGCTTGCCCGGCTTCATATATACCGGATCGAAGTCTTTTGCGTCAAGTGCGTTTTCAGGAATAGCGCCTTCGCTCAACACTTGAATAGTTGCGCGGCCGAAGCCTTTGTTGGCTGCGTCTGCCCAGTTAGGTATGCGGACAGCCGTGCGCACCCAGAGCGAATTGTCAATGTCTGTGCCGCTGCCGGTCGTTACGATGGGCGAAGCGTTGATCGGATCAGAGAGCGCTTCGATCTCGAAAGTAACGCCAACGAATACGCCTTCAGCCGGCACTTCAAAGGGTCGCGTCAGGGCGATGTCGTTTGCAATACCCAGGTGGTTTTGATCTTGATCGCCGGCTTGTAGTTGGGTCAGGTCGCAAGTGACAGACACGTCAGCCTGCTTTGTATTGGCGGGCGGTTGTCCTGCTGCGTTGGGCTTAGCGAGCCATACGCGAACTTCAGAAACGTCCTTGAGTGAGCGGATGAAGAAGCGGATAGCCTGAATCTTCTTGCCGGCCATAAAGGGATCGTTGCCTTTGATAAAGATAGCTTGCTCTACCGTTTCGGCGGTCTGCGTTCCGATGGCATCACGCATCATTCCATCGGTGTAATAGCCCCACCAAACTTGATTTGCACCGGGTTGGATCGTTCCTTTCGTTGTGGGCGTAAGAACCTTTACAAAAGGCGCTTCCATTGTTGGCTGTAAAGATTGTGCCTGAATGTTACAGCAGCAAGCCAGGACAAGCGCCAATACGAGTAAAATCCTTTTCATTTTTAGACAATTTAGATTAGAATCAGTTGGAATAACATATTTGCCTCGCAAAAATAGGGCGTAATTTTGATTCCACAATACTTTTTTGGCTTTAAAAAGCATTGCGCCGAGCTTTTAACGTTTGACACCGCGGCTTCTTCCATCTGGCAGGCGCCTAAGAAACTGTGAGTTCGGTAGCCCTCTCTGTAGTTGTCATTCTACTGTCAATACTTTTAAGATTCGTAGATGGCGCTGTGTACTGATGCTGTTAATGAACAGAAATAGTGTCTGGTCAAGGTAAGAAAAGTTAGGGTTTTAGGCAGAGGCTTTCAAGTCATAGGGTAAATGTTCTTTTCATCTTGGTGTAAGATAGATATGATTTACGCAATTACAAATATAAAATGAGAATATCCCTTGTTTTGATTTGTGCTTTTTCTATAGAGGGCTGTGAGTCGATGAAAAAAGTGAGGAGCTTCGACCAAGCCGAAGCTCCTCACTTGGGAATTGTTCAGATGCTTTGGGCTTGGACTTTAGTGCATGATTTTAATACTGTTGTTACCCACTTTTAAGATATAGCAGCCATGGTGGAGCTTAGTTATGTTGATGCTCAGGCTGCTTGTGGTGGCCGTGCCGTTGTCCACCATACGCCCATTGAGGTCAAAGAGTGCGTAGTTGTCGCCAGCTGTTACGCCATTTACAAGGATGGTGTTGCCAGCCGTGGTCACCATCAGGCCATTGTTCTGTTTTGGCATCGTGATGCCCGATGGAGTTCCTTTCTCAACTTTCCAGCCCTTGTTGGTGGCTAGCATGTCGTTGCAATCGGCCGAACCGGGATTGGCATACACGGTTATCGTCTTGTGATACGACACATCGGGGTCAGTTGTAATCGCACTCACGTCGGGCAGTTTGGCAAAAATACCGTCGATGGTTGCAGTAGTCAGATTGTTGTTGTGCAGCAGGCATTTCACAAATTTGTTGCCTACATTGAGCGTGACGGCTTCAAGGATGTTGTTGTCAGCTTCGAGGCGTTCGAGTTTAGTGTTCTTGCTCAAGTCGAGCTGTGTGAGCGTGTTGTGGCTCACTGCCAAGTTTTTAAGTCTAGTGTTGGCGGCGAGGTCGATTGTTGTGAGGTTATTGTTTTTGGCCTCAAGGGTGCTCATGCGATCGAATGGCTTGGTGTTCAGTTCGGTCATGCCGCAGTTGTTCACGTAGAGACGCATCATGCTCTTGTTTTGCGTTAAGTCCACATTGCCGATGTTGTTGCCCGATAGATAGAGTTCACGCAGCGAGGCGTTTTTCGTTACATCGATAGCTGTAAGCTGATTGTCAGCCACATTGAAGTTTGCCAAGGCAGTCAAACCTGTCACATCGATGGCACTTAATTGGTTGCTGCCCAAGTACACCCACCGCAAGGCGGAGTGGTTGCCAAAGTTGATGGCTGTTAGGGTGTTGGCATCCATATCGAGTTCTTCAAGTTTGGTGTTGCTCAGGATATCGATGGCTGCAAATTGGCAACTGTCAGCTTCAAAGGCAATTAGGTTGGGCAGGCGGCTCATGTCGAGCGTGGCGATGGGATTGTTGGAAATTACCACTTTCTTTAAGGCTGCATTATCGGGAAGTGCAATGTCGTTGATTTGGTTGTAGCTCAATCGAACTTCTTCCAGCATCTTGTTTTCTTTCAGGTCAATGGATTTGAGCTTGTTGTGGTCGGCTTGCAGTTTTTGCAGGTAGGCAAATTTAGTCATGTCGAGCGTGTCAAGCAAATTCTCGGAGAGCACGAGCGACACGAGGTTGCGAAGCTGTCCCAAGTCGATTTGTGCCACTTTTTGTTGTGCTAGATTGATGTCGCTAATGGCATTGGCATTGCCACACAGTTCAATCTTGGCACCTTTCACAATGCCTTTGATGCGTTTACCGAGTGCTGAGTAGTCGCCAGCTTCATAGTCTACTTTCACCCCGTCGCCAAACTTGATAGCGAATTTTTCTGACGACTTCACACCCACATAGATTTCGCTGCCAGTCACCAGTTCTGTCGTGAAAGAGGCCGCTACATCACTCATCTCGGTGATGGGGTTGAAGGTGTTCCACACCTCGGCCTGTTGGTACGCAGCTTTTGTGCCGGCTGGCACCAAGAGTTCGGTTTGGCCAAGCACAATACCCGAGAAGGCGTTGTCGAGCACCTTGGGAGGCCTCACTGCATTGCTTTCAAATTTTTTCAGACCCACGCAAAGCGAGAAGGCTGTGCTACCTATGGTGGTCACCTTGCTACCGATTTTCACGGTTGTCAGCATGGGGCAGCCATAGCACACGGAGTTGGGGATACGCTTGATGGCGGCTGGAAAGGTCACTTGTCCCAGTGCATCGCAATAGGCCAGCATCATCACGCCCAGGCTATCCATTTTCTCCGGTAGAGCAATGGTTTTCAGTGCTGTGCAGTGGCTGAATGCCTCTTTGCCGGCGTAATTCACGCTTGGGGGCAGTTTCACTTCGGTCAATGCCGTGCATCCGCGGAAAGCCAGCGAATCAATGGTTTCCAATATTGGCGGCCAAGCGAAAGTGGTGAATGCTTGGCAAGCCCTGAATGTTTCGCATCCAATTTGTTTTGTTGTTTCGGGAAGTTTTACGGTTTGCAATGACGTGCAGTAAGCAAAGGTGGCATCGGGAATTTTTGTGATGGGTGCAAGAATTTCTGCCTGGGTCAGGTTGCTGCACTCTTGAAACAGCTGTTCGCCGATATGCACGGTTTTGGCTGGAACAATCATTGTACTCAGTCCGGAGCATTTGCTGAAAGCTCCTTTTCCGAGACTTTCAAGCGAGGCAGGCAGAAGCATCTCGTTGAGTTGGGTGCAACCTGTAAAGGCAAAGTCGCCAATGTGCTTTATGCTTGCAGGCAACACCAGCGATGCCAGTTTGCCATCTTGACTGAAGACATAATCGCCCAGGCTCTCAACAGTCGAGGGTAGTTCCAAAGTCGTGAGTGTTTGGCAGTTGTAGAAAGTGCCATTGCCAATGTGCTTGAGGCCGCTTTGCCCTAGGCTCACTGTGGTGAGCTGCGAGCAGTCTCGAAAGGCATCGTTGCCAATGCTGTCGACCGATTCGGGAAGAGTAATCGTAGTGAGCTTTTTGCATAGGCGGAAAGCCTGATCGCCCACTTTCTTGGTGCCATTGCCCACCGTCACTTCTTTCAGCTCTTTGCAATAGTTAAAGGCATTGTCGCTAATGACAGCAATGCTGCCTGGCAAATCTACTTTCGTCAATTTTCCGCAATAGCTGAAAGCCGTGCTGCCAAGTATGGTAAGCCCTGTCCCAAAGTTGATAGTGGTCAGGTTTGAGCATTTATAAAACGCCTTGAAACCTATCTTTTTTAGTGAATTGGGAAATTTGAACTTGTTGATTTTGCTGCAATTCATGAAAGCCTCATCGCCAATTTCTTCAAGTTCATCATTAAAATTCACGGCAGTGATGCCGCTTTTCCCCTTAAATACTTGGCTAGCAATTTTAGTGACCCCTTGCGGAATCGTTATTTCGCCCGAAGCATTGCTCCACGAAACGAGTACACCATTTTCCACGGTTTGCGCATTCATACTCATGCACAAGAGTAATGCGCCAAATGTCAAGAGGGTGATCCGCTGCAGGTTGGATCTAAATTCCCTCTTACCAACATACATAGTAGTGTTTTTTTTCATATCGGTTGTTTTAATTTTTTATGGTTCTTTTCATGGGAAGCAAGAACCATTGGTTTCATATGATGATTTTTCATTGCCCTTAGCGACAAGTATTTCTTTATTTCAGTGGCAAATATATGACAAATATCATCTTCTGTCAATCTTCACGCATAAAAATATACACTTTTGTTGCAGAAGTTCTCCTAAGAGGTGCAAATAGTCTTTGTTTTTAAAATAAGACTATGAAAACACTTGGGGATAGCTTTCGGCAAGGGGGTGAAAGCCCTGACGAGAAAAAATCAGTAGCAATACAAAAAAGAAAAGTGAGACAGAAATCCCACAAGATTAATCAAATTTGTATGAAATACCATCAATTAACCTTAGCAGATGAAAATAAATGCAAGACCAAGAAAAAACTTAACTTTTCAACACCAAAATAAGAGTTTTACAATTTGCTCGTCTAAATTTGCACTTGCTATTGGAATCTACCGACCGATAAGACAGAGTTTTGGAATCTTATAGATTTGTCGGACAAGACACTTGATTTGAATAAAATGGCTATCGAATGGCAGGAGTTCTATAATAAGAAACGACCGCATTCCTTACTGAATGGCAAGACTCCTATACAAAAGCTCAAATCTGCAGAGCACCTCGTCCCGATACAGCCTGATGTGGCTGAAAAATTGTGGGAGTCAAACGAAAAAACCTTTCCACGTAATTATGAGTATCTTAAATTCATAAAACATAGAAAAAAGAAAATTGTTATTCAATAAGCTGTGGGGAATCAAAATATATCGCGGATTATTTTATGCTTTTAAACTCATCGGTCGGAGAACGGCCAGCGCCAAGGGGCGGGATCAGCCGTCCCGACGAGCGTAAAATTCAGCAAGATAATGTAGCGAATCTGTTGTTATAGCACACATAAAAGAGCTTACTCTGTTAATGGAGTAAGCTCTTTTTATGAATTAGTTCTTATTGTCCGTTTCGGGCGCTTTGTCAATCAAGTCCATAAACTGATCCAACTTCGGCGTGATGATGATCTGCGTGCGGCGGTTGCGTTGTTTGCCAACTTCCGTTTCGTTCGTAGTTACGGGGTTATATTCTCCACGTCCGGCGGCCGTCAAGCGTGCAGGGTTTACGCCATAATCGTTTTGCAAGGCCTGCACAACGCTCGAAGCGCGCAGACACGACAAGTCCCAGTTGTTGCGAATGTTTGTACGCGTAATGGGCACAGGGTCTGTGTTGCCTTCAACCAAAACATCGTAGTCGCGATAGTCTTTTATGATCTTCGCTATCTTGCTCAGCGTCTCTTTGGCGCGACTATTGATCTCGTAGCTACCCGATTTGTAGAGCATATTATCGGCCAGCGAAATGTAGACTACGCCTTTGAGTACCTTAACATCGACTTCTCTTAACTCGTCGTTGCTTAGCGAGCGCGTCAAGTTGTTTGTGAGTACCATATTCAAAGAGTCCGACTTCGACTTGGCCTCTACCAGTTGCTTAATAAATCTATTCGACGCGTTGATCTCATCTACCAGTTTGGAGATGTTGATACTGCCTTGCGAGTTCTGTTGCAGCGATTTGTCGAGTGAGCCTTGCAGAAGCTGGTAATCTTTTCTGAGATCGTCCACTCGGCGTTGCTCGTCAGAAAGTCGGTTGCGGAGGTTGTCCGTATTTGCATTGCATTCGGCCAATTGGATGCGACCCTCCTCGTTGGCTTGGCGTAGCGCCGCATTCTCATTGCGTAGTGTTTCCAGTTGTTTTTTGCTTGCACAACCCGTTGTTAGGAGCGCTCCACAAAGGAGCAGTGCAAAAAGAGATCCTTTGTTCATATCGTTATCATTGGTTTTTTATTGGTTCTTATGAGGTATAACGTCTAAAGCAGGGCGAAAGTTACGCAAAAGGGCCGATTTTTCTGTGTTTTTTGGAATGTTTAAGGTTTCCAGGCGTCGATATTCCTTTTCAGTCCTTCATATTTGGCTCTTTTAACGGCCGATCCTTTGAAGAGGCGACGGTAAGTTTCTACGTCCAGCGTCCGCCAATCCTCGGTCTTCATTCGGAGCAATTCCGCTGAAGGCGCAAAGGCGGCTTCCTGCGTCGGACGGGCAAAACGGTTCCACGGGCAAACTTCTGCACAACGATCGCAGCCGTAGAAGCAATCGCCCATCTGCTCACCCGCCTCTTCGGGCAGCGGTCCGCGATGTTCGATGGTCAGATAAGAAAGACACTTGCGCGCGTCCATACTGCCGTCTCCGCAGAGTGCGCCGGCGGGACAGGCGTCGACGCAGGCCCGACAATTGCCGCAAAGGTTGCGCTTCGGACTATCATAAGCGTCAGCCGGATGCACCAAGATCAGTTCGCCGAGAAAGAAGTACGACCCCGCACGCGGTATGATCAGTTGGCCGTTGCGTCCGGTCCATCCCAAACCCGCTTTGACCGCCCAATAACGCTCATCGACGGGCGCCGTATCGACAAAGGCGCGGCCATCTTCATACAGCTTCAGATTTAAGCTTTGCATCAAGGCAAACAGGCGTTCGCGCACCACGTCATGATAGTCCTTTCCATAAGCATAGCGCGCCAAAGGCGGCTTTTCGGGTAGATGAGCCGGCAGATAATTCATCGCCACTACGACAATCGTCTGCGCACCTTCTACCAATAAGCGCGGATCCATGCGTTTTTCGATGTTGCGCGCCAAGTAATCCATCTCCCCGTGCTTACCCTCGGCTATCCACTTCCTAAAGCGCGCTTCCTGCATCTGATCCACCCGCTCCGCACGCGCCAGTCCACACGCCGAAAAGCCGAGGCGGGCAGCCTCGGCTTTAATAGTTTGCGCTTGAAGTACTTTTTTGTCCAATGGTTACTTTAACTTTCGTCCAGCATACTATACCATTCGTCCTTTTCCTGCAAGCGTCGTCTGCGCGTGTATGCTGTAGGTCGAGCGAGCGTATAGATCTCCTGCTCGAATTCCTCGCGCTCCGCCGTCTCTCTTAGGCGAAAATCGTCTGAAAAGTCCTGTCTCATAACTCGTGCTCTTTAAATGGTAAGTATTGTTTGGAAGCAAAGTTATGAAATTTCTTATTTAATGGCAAGTTTATCGCTGTTATTTTATTGTATTTTTGATAAAAAGAGCGATTTTAATATACTAACAGCTGTTTTTGGCTTGGTGGCACAAGCGAAAAGTGCGTGCGGCGGTGATAAAGTCGGGCATAGCGCTTGCTTTCGACGCCATAAGCTGCGGCTTTCGCGCCCTTGGTTTTCGTTTGGTGGCAGCAAACTATTGTTTGGTGGGAGCATACTATCGTTTGGTGGGAGCAAACTATGGTTTGGCGGCAGCAAACGAAACGATGGCCTGCATCTGAAGGTGGGTAAGGCGAATGATCGGACTAATTATTCAGCTTCAATTCGCTCATAATCAAAAGAAAATAAAAGGCTCTTCAATCGGCCTCGTTCGCTATCGGCCGCTCCGCCTTTTAAGTTGCCGCTTGGTGCAGCCGGTTTGCTGCTTTGGTATCAAAACTATGCGCCGTCAGGAAGAAAAATCAAGTCGAAGTCTGCCGGAAAATCTCATTTTTTACGCTCCAATGGGCGAACTCGTATTATATAATGTGTAGCCCTCATTTTTTTTTTCTATCTTCGCGGCCGAAAAGTGAGCATCGGCAGAATCCGCTTGCGCCGTTGTCGCTGCCGGATAGTTTCTTTCGGCCTATTTTGTCGGTGTAGCGGAAATAAGAAGAGGAATACGTAACATGACGGAAAGACTAAAAAACTTGGTCATTGTGGAGTCGCCCGCAAAAGCCAAAACCATTGAGAAATTTTTAGGACAGGACTACAAAGTAATGTCCTCTTATGGTCATATACGCGACCTGAAGAAGAAAGATTTCGGGATCGACTTAAAAACGTTTGAGCCTCAGTATGAAATACCCGACGACAAGAAGAAAGTTGTAGCCGACTTGCGGGCCGCAGCCAAGAAGGCTGAGACCGTATGGTTGGCTTCCGATGAAGACCGCGAGGGAGAAGCCATCAGTTGGCACCTTGCGAAAGTCTTGAAGTTGGACCCTGAGGCCACAAACCGCATCGTCTTCCACGAAATCACGAAGCCGGCTATCCTATCGGCTATCCAAGCGCCGCGCCATATTGACCTGCGACTCGTAGATGCGCAGCAAGCGCGCCGCGTATTAGACCGTTTGGTCGGTTTCAAACTTTCGCCGATTCTGTGGCGCAAGGTGAGACCCAGCCTTTCAGCCGGTCGCGTGCAGAGCGTGGCCGTTCGTCTCGTCGTGGAGCGAGAGCGCGAAATCGCAGCCTTTCAGTCGGAGGCATCTTTCCACGTTGTCGCACTTTTTACCTTGCCCGAGGTGCAAGGCGAATCTGTCCTGCTGAAAGCAGAATTGCGTAAGAACTTCAAAACAAAAGTCGAAGCCCAAGCCTATCTCGAAGCTTGCAAGCAGGCCGCTTTTACGGTGGAGACCGTAACCAAGACGCCGGCAAAGCGAAAGCCGGCGCCGCCATTCACGACCTCGACCTTGCAGCAGGAAGCCGCACGCAAGTTGGGCTATCCCGTGGCGCTGACGATGCGCCTCGCGCAGACCTTATACGAAGCCGGACTCATTACTTACATGCGTACCGACTCGATGAACTTGTCGGGCCTTTGCCTGTCGGCTTGCAAGGAAGTTATCAACGCGTCGATGGGACAAGGCTACCATAAGAGCCGACAGTATCATACGAATGCGCTCGGTGCGCAGGAGGCACACGAAGCTATTCGCCCGACGGATATGACTGCGCGGGAAATAGGCGGCACAAAACAAGCACAACGCTTGTATGAATTGATCTGGAAGCGGACTATCGCCTGCCAAATGGCTGACGCGGAACTCGAACGGACGACGATCGAAATCGCCGGTACGGGCTTGGCGGAACCATTTATTGCCACGGGCGAAGTCGTTAAGTTTGACGGTTTCCTAAAAGTATATCGCGAAAGTAGCAATGAGGATGAAGAGCGCACAGAGAGCGGCCTGCTGCCCCCAATAGAGAAAGGGGCTACGCTGCAGCGCACAGAAATAACCGCCACAGAGCGCTTTACGCAGCATCCGGCCCGCTATAATGAGGCGTCGCTGGTGCATAAGCTTGAAGAATTGGGCATCGGACGCCCGTCGACCTATGCGCCTACGATCTCAACCATACAGCAGCGCGAATATGTGGTAAAGGAGGATCGGCCGGGAAGTAAGCGTAAATATAATGTGCTCGCTTTGCGCGGCGAAAAACTGTCGGACACGACTAAAACGGAGACTTGCGGCGCGGAGAAGAATAAGTTGTTCCCGACGGATGTGGGCCTCGTCGTCAACGACTTTCTCTTGCACGCGTTTCCGGAGATTATGGATTATAATTTCACCGCGAAAGTTGAGAAGGACTTTGACCAAGTGGCCGAAGGAAACGAAGATTGGCAGGAATTGCTGCGTCGCTTCTATGGCCATTTCGATCCGCAGGTGGAAAAAATCTTGCAGGAAAAAACGTCGCATAAGGCCGGCGAACGAGAACTTGGCACCGATCCTGCCACAGGACAGCCCATCTGCGTTAAAATAGGGCGCTTCGGGCCGATGGCTCAACTCGGCGCAGCGGGAGAAGAGGAAAAACCGCGCTTCGCACGCCTTAAACCGGGGCAAAGTATTGAGACAATTACGCTCGAAGAGGCTTTGGACTTGTTCAAACTGCCGCGTACGCTGGGCGATTTTGAAGGATCGGCGGTCGTAATCAACGTGGGGCGCTTCGGACCTTATGTGATGCACGAGAAAAAGTATGTTTCCATTCCTAAAGATCAAGACCCGATGACGATCACGCTGGAGGAAGCGGAAACATTGATTGTCGAAAAGCGCAAAGAAGAGGCCGAACGACACATAAAGTCGTTTGAAGAGGAACCGGACTTGGAGGTGCTCAAAGGGCGCTTTGGCCCGTATATCGCCTTCCAAAAGAAAAACTATCGCTTGCCGAAAGCCGTGGCTGAGCGCGCCGCCGAATTGACGCTGGAAGAGTGTCGTAAGATTATCGCAGAAGAAAATAAGAAACCGGCGCGGGCAACGCGTCGGCGAACCACCAAAAAGACTTGATCAGAAAGACGTCTGTATGAGTAAGAGTATTGCTCTCATCGGCTATATGTGCGCCGGAAAGACCATCATAGGTCGTGATTTGGCGAAGGCAATAGGACGTCGCTTCTACGATCTCGATTGGTATATCGAAGAACGTTACCACAAGAAGATCACAGCGATGTTCGAGGATGAGGGAGAAGCCTACTTTCGCGACGTGGAATCGCGTATGCTGCGCGAAGTTGCGGCCTTTGAAGATATCGTACTCAGTTGCGGTGGCGGGACGCCTTGTTTTAATGAGAATATGAGCTTTCTGAATGAGGTCTCAGAAACGATTTACTTGAAGGCATCTCCGCGCACGTTGTGCGATCACGTGAAGATGAGTCGCGGTAGGCGCCCTTTGCTGGAGGGAAAACCGACTGAAGAGCTCGAAGCGCACATCGCCGCGCAATTGGAAGAGCGTTCGCCCTTTTACGAACAGGCACAACACATTATCAATATAGACGTTTTAGATAGTTTCAGCAAGGTCAATTTCGTCGTAAATGAGATTCAACGATGTCTGGGTACGACTGAAGAGGCTGTTGACTTGAACTGCTGAGAGGAAAACGGCTCCGCGCCGCACGAAGTTGCGCCGGCACAGGCATCGCAGCGTATAAACAAAAAGCTAAAAGCAAATATCTACACCGATTGTAGGCAATGAAGAAATGGAAAATTGATGATTCCGAGGAACTCTACGGAATAAAAGGTTGGGGCGTTAGCTACTTTGGTATAAATGAACAAGGCCACGTCTACGTGTCTCCACGCAAGGACGGCGTAAAGGTTGATTTGCAGGACGTCGTTGAAGAACTTGCGAAGCAGGATATCACGGCTCCGATGCTCTTGCGCTTCCCTGATATCTTGGATAACCGCATTGAGAAGACTGCACAGTGCTTTAACAACGCCGCAAAAGAATATAATTTCCAAGCAGAGCATTTTATAATTTACCCGATTAAGGTAAATCAGATGCGTCCGGTTGTTGAAGAAATTATTAGTCACGGCAAGCGTTATAATTTGGGGCTTGAAGCCGGCTCTAAGCCTGAACTTCACGCCGTGATTGCCACGAATATGGATAGCGACAGCCCGATTATCTGCAACGGCCACAAGGATCAAAACTTCATTGAGCTGGCTTTGTTGGCGCAAAAGATGGGTAAGCGCGTCTTTCTTGTGATCGAAAAGTTGCCGGAATTGGCTATTATCGCTCGCACTGCCGAGAAACTTGGCGTCCGTCCCAACTTAGGCATCCGAATAAAGCTTGCTTCCAGCGGCGCAGGCAAGTGGGAGGAAAGCGGCGGCGATGCTTCAAAGTTTGGTCTCAACTCCAGTGAGCTTTTGAAGGCTTTGCAGTTGCTTGACGAGATGAATATGCGCGACTGCCTCAAACTTATCCATTTCCACATCGGCAGCCAGATTACCAAAATTCGCAGAATCTCCACAGCCTTGCGCGAGGCGGCACAGTTTTATGTGCAGCTGCGCTCATTGGGTTTCGACATACAATTCGTAGACTGCGGCGGCGGTTTAGGCGTAGACTATGATGGGACGCGCTCATCTAATTCTGCGAGCAGCGTCAACTATTCTATACAAGAATATGTCAACGACTGCGTTTATACTTTCGTAGATGCGGCTAACAAGAACAATATCCCCCATCCGAACCTCATAACCGAAGGCGGCCGATCACTTACTGCGCACCATTCCGTTTTGATTCTCGACGTTTTAGAAAGCGTGCGCCCCGCCCGAATGCCCGAAGATTTTGAGCCATCGCCCGATGATCACCAACTCGTAAAAGATCTGAGTGAGATTTGGGATAAAACATCGCCGCGCTCAATGCTTGAAGACTGGCACGACGCCGAAGACATCCGCGAAGAAGCCCTCGATTTATTCCGTATGGGTATGCTTGACCTCAAGACGCGTGCACAGATCGAAGCTCTCTATTGGAGCGTTACCCACGAAGTCAGTGCAATGGTTCACCACCAAAAGCACGTGCCCGACGAGCTACGCGACATCGACAAGCGAATGGCAGATAAATATTTCTGCAACTTCTCTCTCTTTCAATCGCTCCCCGATTCCTGGGCCATTGATCAGATTTTCCCCATTATGCCTATTGCCCATCTCGACGAGCGGCCTACGCAATCGGCTACGATTCAAGATATCACCTGCGATAGCGACGGAAAAATCATCGGCTATGTTAACAACGGACATCAGACGAGCTACATCCCGCTCCACGATGTGCGGCAAGGCGAGCATTATTATATAGGTGTCTTCCTCGTTGGTGCATATCAGGAAATCTTGGGCAATATGCACAACCTCTTTGGCGATACTAATGCCATCCATATCTCGGTAAATGCCGAAGGATATACGATTGACAAGACCATTGACGGCGAAACCGTGGCTGATGTTTTAGAGTATGTCCAATATGACCCCAAGAGTTTGGTGCGGCGTCTTGAATCCTGGGTGCACAAAGCCGTGGGCGAAGGACGCATTACCAACGAAGAGGGCAAAGAGTTTATCAGCAATTACCGCGCAGGCCTTTACGGCTACACCTATTTAGAATAAGGCGACCGATGGAAGTAAAGATAGAATCCGGATGGCAAGCCTGCTTAGCCGAAGAGTTTGCCAGCGATTATTTTGCGCAGTTGACCGACTTCGTGCGTGCCGAGTATCAATCCGGTCCTTGCTATCCGCCGGGGTCGCAGATCTTTAATGCTTTCGACTTGTGCCCTTTCGATCGCGTCCGCGTCGTACTTTTAGGCCAGGATCCTTATCACGAGCCCGGCCAAGCCGAAGGCCTTTGCTTCAGTGTGCGCGATGGCGTCCCCTTTCCCCCTTCTTTGCAAAATATTTTCAAGGAAATACAAGCCGACGTTGGCCATGCCATTCCCGAGAGCGGCAGTTTGCGCCGCTGGGCTGCTCAAGGAGTTCTTTTACTCAACGCAACGTTGACCGTGCGTGCCCACGCCGCCGGCAGCCATCAAGGGCATGGCTGGGAAACCTTTACCGACGCCGTCATACGTCGGCTTAATGCCGCTCGAGAGCACCTCGTTTTTCTCTTATGGGGCAGTTATGCGGGGCGAAAAGCCGAACTTATCGATGCTTCGCGCCACCTTATTCTGCGCTCGGCCCACCCATCGCCACTTTCCGCCTACCGCGGCTTCTTTGGCAATCATCATTTTACCCTTTGCAACGATTATCTGCGCGCTCACGGCTTGGAGCCTATCAATTGGTAAAGGGATGCTGATTTTCCATACGACATATTAGTATAAGATGCACACTTCTCGTCGAGAAATACCCATTTTGCAAGTAGGCAAAGTCTTATTGTCTACTGAAATCGTTACGGAATATTTCTGTTGCGACCTTTCTGCCTGCCACGGCCAATGCTGCGTAGATGGTGAGAGTGGGGCGCCGCTTACGCTCGACGAAGCCGCAGAGCTGGAGCGTCTGTTGCCGACGATTGAGGATAGTTTGTCGGCCGAGGCGCGCGAAGTCATTGCTGATCAGGGCGTAGCTTATGTTGACGTTGAGGGCGATTTGGTGACGAGTATCGTGAATGGGCAAGACTGCGTTTTCACCTGCTACGAAGATGGTTGCTGCCTCTGCGCTGCTGAGCGTGCCTATCGTGAACAGCTAACGGATTGGTGCAAGCCCATTTCCTGCGCCTTGTATCCCATTCGCGAAAAGCGATTGAGTAATGGTTACGTAGGACTCAATTATCACCGCTGGAGCGTCTGCGATCCTGCTCGCCGCAAAGGCCAAGAACTGCGTTTGCCCCTCTATCGCTTTTTGAAAGCCCCCTTGACTCGCCGTTTTGGCGGAGCGTGGTATAAGGAGTTGGAGGCTACCGTCGACGCACTTCAAGCGATGAAGCACTAAGGTCGCATTCAAGCATCGTTTGAGTATGCTTATTCTTACAGACTGCCGTGTCATATCCGACGCCGCAGTCTTTTTTAGTTCAAAGTTGAGGGTAGCTGCTGTTGTTTACCAGAGCAAAGCCTACAATTGGTTTGCCTTCAGCTGTTTGGTAAAGACCAAACATTTGTTGTTGCCTAAGCTCTTAGTCTCCCCTGTTTATTATTTTAATGGTGAAGCATTTGTTGTTGGTTATTCTCCTCCCATCTACAATGATGGGAGGAGAGAGGTTTTTATCATCTTATTGTGCTACTCGGGTAAGGAAAATTTATTTGCGAACGGCACGCACTGATTTTCCTTCGCAGCGATCATAGAAGTGTGTCAGGTTATACTCACCCGCATAGGAGACGAGTCCGCTGGCTTTATTGTTGGAACTATTGTTTGACCAGTAGGCACCGAAAGTGCCGACAGAGAGGTGGATCGAACCTGCACGGAAGCCGGCGGCAGGTAGGAAGATAAATTTGCTGTTAGACCTACTTGTTACCTTGTAGCCTTTTACGCCGTTGAGTTCCGTCCATTCCCAGTTGCAATTATCTATAAGTTCTTGGATATCATCGGGGCTCGGCATATGCCAAGGAGCACCGAGCTTAACGGTGGCAACATCGTCTTCCGCTTCGAGAACCTTCATTCCGTCAACGAGATCATTATACCCAAAATCGCTGTCAACGCAGTATTTGGTAAGTGAATTTTCACTTCCCTCGCACAAGGTGTAGGTGGTCCAATCATATTTTTCCTTGGTCTTCGTCTCACCCCAAGCATAGAGATCGCCATACTCCTCGGGTTTCGTGGCACCCAGATTGCAGGCTGCCCACTTTGTGCCGCTGGGTAGGCCGAGATCGACGTATTTGACAGCGTCAGGGTTGGGCTTCGGATCCTCATTACTTGAGCAGGCGGTAAACGCCACGCCCATCATCATCACTACTGCGATGGCAAACATCTTGCTTACCACGTGTTGTATCTTGAATTTCTTTATCTTCATTGCTTTTTTAGTTTTAATGGTGAAAATAATTGTTGTTGATAGTTCTCCTTCCACATTACTAATGGGGGGGTGCTATGTCTGCATCAAAGCGAGGTAAACTCATTTACGAACGGCGCGTACTGAGATACCTATTTCGCGGCCCTTGTGGATAATGGTAGGAGCTTTGGTAGAAGAGAATTTGAGGTTGTCAGCGTGACTGCTGTCGTCCGAAGAGAGTGAGTTCGACCAGAAAAAGCCTCCATCTTCTTTACCTTCAACTTTAGAACGATCATTGTAGCCGGCGGCGGGCAGGAAGATAAAATTGCCGTTAGTACCTGTTACCTTGTAGCCTTTTACGCCGTTGAGTTCCGCCCATTCCCAGTTGCATTTATCTATAAGTTCTCGGAAATCATCGGGGGTCGGCATACGCCATTGTGAGCCAAGTTTTGCAGTAGCGGCGTCATCTTTAGGTTCAAGAGTGGTTTTACCGTCGCCAATGAATTTTTTGTCGTCGTCATACCAAATGCATTGAGTTTTACCGTCATCGAAGGTGTACTTGGTTATATACTTCCAGTTGGCTTTTCCCTTCTGCATCCATGTGTAGTTTCCCCAGGAGAAAGATGTCTTGCCCTTGGTTTCGCCCCAAGCGTAGTAATCGCCATATTCCTCGGGCTTCGTGGCACCCAGATTGCACGCTGCCCACTTTGTGCCGCTGGGTAGGTTGAGATCTACATACTCGGCGTCGGAGCCGGGCTTCGGTTCCTCATTACTTGAGCAGGCGGTAAACGCCACGCCCATCATCATCACTACTGCGATGGCAAACATCTTGCCTGCTAAGTGTCGTTTCATAAACTTTTTTGTCTTCATTGCTTTTTGTTTTAATGGTGAATTATTTGTTGTTGATTATTCTCCTCCTCCCATTATTGCCAATGGGTAGAGATTCTTTTGTACTCTTGATCGTGCTCTATCCTTCGAAGTAAGGCCGTATCGTCAGCTCGTGTGTCCAAGGAGATTAAAGAACGAATTAAATTTCCACTTCTTTCATCTTACCCTTATAGTGGATGGTGAAAGTGTGTAGCCAGAAATCAAAACCAATTACTTGACCGTTTTTTAGCTGGATATTGATGTCGCCTTCGGGTTTTCCCGTGATGTTGAGTGTACCAGCGTTGAAAACGGGATAGCGGAGATCATCAACCTCGTAGAGCTCTTCGGGTTGCGCGTAAGTGGCAATCGGCTGGTTGTCGTCATCTATATTGTACGTTATCTTCCAGTAATACTGCTCTCCGTGCTCTTCTTCAAGCAGGGTCAAGTCTATTTCTTTGTCGAAGTGTAGGTCTTTGTTCAGGCAAAGTGTTACTCTTTCCTTTTGATCAGCCGAGAGGTAGAGGGTAATTATGTAGTTGCCATCCGTCTTGTCTTCGTATTCGGCTTCGTACACGGTTTTCTTCTTTCCATCAATGGTCACAGTGTTTGGCTTGATCTCTGGTTCTTCGTTGTTATCACTCGAGCAGGCGGTGAACGCCAAGCTCATCGTTACTACTGCTGCGAGGGCAAGAGCCTTGCTTGCTAAGTTCGCAAATACGTTGTTTTGTTTCATTGTTTTTATGCCTCCCTGTTGAATCTCCTTTTGGAGCAAGACCGTGTCGGAGGTGCTGGTCTTTAGGTTGAATAATATGTGTTTATTAACGGTTTTATCTGCCAAGTTGATGGGTTTCTTTGTCTTCTTTGAAAAATGCGCATAGCTCTCTTTAGAAAGCCTTTTCTCCGGTCCGTGACGAAAGAAATTTTGTTTGTCCCATCTTATGATTACTATAATATATATTATGTATTTGTACTTCGCCAAGCTTTTAATGAATGTGAGAAACCTCGTCGTCCGACCTCTTTTTATAACCTTTGTTTCTGCTCGCCGCTCTCCAAGGCCATAGGCCGTTCAGCCATTGTCTTCTTTTGCTCCACTTTTTGACAAGTCTTTATTCTCGACTTTTGAGTGATCTGCAAATTCATCTTTGCGGCGATCCAATTCAGCGTTAATCATTTCCCGAATGGCCTCCAAGCGTTCTAAGCGATCTTCCAAAAAGCGTTGAGCCGCCTCTCGTCGCTCTTGAGAAGATTTATCCGGTTGTCTGCTCTTTTTGAATTCAGTCATAAGATTTTTCTCCTTTCACATCGCAAAGTTCGGACGATTTACCCCAAACCGACTTGCTCTAATCGGACAAAAATATGCTCTAATCGGACATTTTCACTTTTGCCGACTTGCTCTAATCGGACATGGGTATTTTTGTAAATCGCTGATAATGAACAAAAGTAGTTGAAAATATGGATCATTCCCCAAAATATGTAAACAGTCGGTAATTTTCCCTACATCAGTTTTTTACCCACTTTTTTTCGTTTTCATTCCTGCAGTTTTCAACGCAAAGAGATTAATGAAATTGCCGGTAAAAAAGCCTACTTTTTGCGTCATCTCGCGCTTTTGTTCGCCACTCTTAGCATTACCGTTACATGCACCCCTAAATGCTATGCTTTGTTCTTATAATCAGCTGTTTATAGCTAATCATCCGCCTGCTGACAAGTAAATATCAGCTCGTTTTTCTGACTGAAAGATGCGGTTTTTATACGTTAGTGTCGCCTCCAAAAGCTTAAAAAATGACCGACTCTCAGATATCTTCTTTCAAAAAACACGGCAAAATCACAGTTGAAAAGGAAGAAAAAGTTCAAAAAACCGCGGTTTCATCGAATATTCAGCCATAAAACAGTTTTCCCATGCATCCCTCTTCCCCTCATTCCGAAAAAAGATCTCACATAAGTTTAGGTCTCTCAAAAAACACCCCAACTCATATACGCGAAAACCTTGAAAGACCAACCCTAAGGGGTTGCTCAAAGGAGTGGCCCATTAAACAGGGTTAAAACGCTATGCACTTTAATCCTGCTCTGCCACAAGACCAAGCCTAAGGGCTTGTTTGTGTTTATTTTTCCCGCACCGCTAAATAAATTCACTGCGGGATATGGCCGATTTCCCGCTTAAAATCATATAATCCTTACACAAATTCCTCAATAAACAACCGCATTTTCGACCAAGATACATACCAAACACCCGATTTCGTCGATGAAATCGGCAAAAAATATCGCATAATGTTGCTCACGAAAACTGCATTGCAAACAGCCACCCCTATGCATACATCGACTTTCCGCCTGAAATCGCATTATTTTCGCGCAACTTCCTCCACAAATACCCCCATTGCAACCGGCTGCACCTATGAACGTTCCAATTTTCCGCTTAAAATCGGATCATTTCCGCACAATCTCTCCCGCCACTAACCCCATCGGGGTTAGCCTTTTGGCAGGGCAGCGTTGACGCAAAGCGTCAACGCTGCC
>ERZ772807.305-NODE-305-length-30721-cov-6.885182_pt1 | contig 30721 bp, 21 predicted proteins | sample MGYA00511472_ERZ772807 | MGnify/ENA primary metagenome ERZ772807 (study PRJEB29015, sample SAMEA2737947) | human oral metagenome | biome: human oral; feature: human-associated habitat; material: dental | place: China | collected 2039 ... | reverse complement strand
CGGGGCCTCGGCGACGCGCTCACCGGGGGCCGGGGAGGGGAAGAAGTCCATGATGGACACGCGCTGCGGCGTGATCTTCGGCGTGGGGCGCGTTTCGGCGTCCAGGCGCGCCTCCTCGGCGACTGCGTACCAGCCGGGGTGAACGTCGGGCTGGTCGGCGTCCTCGGCCTCGTGTCGTGACGCGGCCATCTCGGCGGGCGTGGGGGCAGGCGGAGGGACGAGGGCGGGGGTGAGCGCCTGCACCGTGTCCGTCATGACGGGGCGGCCGGTGCGCTCGGGCGGGGGCACCTGGACGGGGTGCTTGACGGAGGTCTCGCGCGCGGGAATCGGCGTGGTCTCCTGCTGGTCCGGCGAGGTCGGCGCCTGGGGCGAGGCATCGGCCATCTCCTCGCCGCTCTCGCCCGCAGGTCCGGCCTGGTGGGGAGCGCCGTCCCTCTCGCGCGCCTTTGTCGAGGACTCGTCATCCGCACGCTCGTGACCGTCGCGTTCGCCGCTTGCCGGGTCGTGGGACTCGTCGACGCTGTCCTCCGGCTCGGCGGAGGCGTCCCGCGTCGCGGGGGTGGTTTCGGGCGCGGACGGCTGTGCCCGGAGGGATTCCGCGGCGGAGCCGGTCTCGTCGCCGACCTTCTCTTCTGCGCCGATGGCCGCCTCGGGATCGCTCTCGTTTGCCGGCGCGACCTGGTCGATGACGGCATCGTTCGCGGGAGCGAGAGCGGCGTTCTCGTTGTCTTCGCGCTCGCACCCCTCCCCGCTCGCGGCGGCGGTGGCGGCGGCGTCGGCATCGACGGGTTCGACGCCGACCGCGGCGAGCGCGGTCGTCACCTCGGGATCGAGGGCGGCGCGGCCGCCTCTGCCCTCTCGACGGTCGCGGGCCCGGCGGGAATCGGCCTCGCGTTCGGCGTATGCCTCCTCGCCGGGGCCTTCCAGGGCGGCGGCGCGTTCGTCGGCGTCCGCTGACCCCGAGAAGAAGCGCTCACCCCGGCCGACGGCAGGCGCGGGCCGGGTCTGGGAGGCCTGCTGGGAGGGCCTGGCAGCAGCCTCGATGATCTTGCGCAGCGCGGACTTGGAGAGGACCTGTGTTTCATCCGGCGAGTGGCCGCCTTCGGCGAGGGCACGCTGGCGGTCGGCCATGGCGCGCCGGCGGGCTCGCTTCGCTTTGCGGCGAGCGGCAACCATGCGTGCGGCGTGGGCGGCATCGTGGAGAACTCCTGCCTGCGGGTCGTTCTCCGCGGCACCGGGCTCCGCGGATGCCGCCCCGCCGGTGGCGGATTCGGCCGTTGCGCGCCCGTCTCCTCGCGAGGGGGTGCCGGTGGCGGGCACGGTCTCGTTCGCGCCGGAGATTCCGGCGAGCTCGGAGGCCAGGCGTGCGATGCGTTCGCGACTGTTGTCGTATTCGACGGTGACCGTCTTGCGGGGTTCGATGCGTTGCGCGGGGCGCGCCCACGGCTCTTCGGTGACGATCCACGAGATGAGCTGTTCGCGCAGGTAGGCGCGCAAGTCCGACAGGGCACCCGAGTGCTTGGCCGAGACGAGGACCCGCACCGTGATGGTGTACTCGTCGGAGTCGGTGACCTGGACGCCCCAGGTGCGTCCGTCCCACAGGTCGGTGGCGTCCAGGAGGTTCTCGACCTTGGCGCGGATCAGGCTCATCGGGGCGGTCCAGTCAAGCTTGAGTTCGACTGTCCCCAGCTGGGCGGCGGCGCGGCGCGTCCAGTTCTCGAAGGGCGTGGTGGTGAAGTAGCGGCACGGGACGATGAGGCGTCGCTCGTCCCAGATGCGCACCACGACGTAGGACAGGGTGATCTCCTCGACGGAGCCGGTTTCCTGCTTGTCGCCGGCGACGACGACATCGCCGACGCGGATCGCATCGGTGAAGGCCAGCTGGAGGCCGGCGAAGACGTTGCCGAGGGTCTGCTGTGCCGCGAGGCCGACGATGACGGACAGGAGGCCGGCGGAGGCGAGGAGGGTGGTCATCGCTTGGCGGGCCGCCTCGAAGGTGCCGATGATGGCGACGATGCCAACGCCGACGATGATGGATTGGGTCAGCCTGCGAAAGACCTGTGCCTGCGTTTCGAAGCGGCGCGAACGCCCCTTGTCGGCGGACTGGCGGGCCTTTGCGGCGTCCTCGAAGACCCAGGCGGCCGCGTACGCCATCCAGGTCAGGAAGGCCAGACCGATGACGAGGAGGATATGCATGAGGAAGGTGGTGACCGAGGTGCCCTCCCAGTCGGAGAGGCCGGGGTTGACCAGGGCGATCCCCTCGCCCACCCAGGCTCCCCAGGCGGCGAAGGTGAAGTAGGCGGGCTGGTGTATCCGTCTCAGGATCGACGAGGCGGTGGCTGACTTGGCGAGCGCCTTACGCCCCAGGGCGGACAGGACGACCGAAACGACGACGCCGACGATGGCGCCGAGGATCGGGCCGAGGATGAGGAGCGTGATGTCGATGGTGGTGGCGACGGCTACCTCGGCCCCGGACTGTGGGCTTGCGACCACCTGCGTGAGCGAGGAGGAGGCTTGCACAAAGGGGTCAAGTGCTGATGTCATAGTCATACGTCAAGCCTAGGGCCGCTACCTGGTTAAATCCTGGACGTTCCGCGAGAATCCAACCTTTTCAGGTAATGTGTTAGGCGTCACGCCGCCCCGTTTTGACGTGAGGGGCCGGTTCTGCCTAAGCTAACTCCCGTCTTCGGACGCCAGTTCGACGGCCAAACAGGCCCCCATCGTCTAGCGGCCTAGGACACCGCCCTTTCACGGCGGCGACACGGGTTCGAATCCCGTTGGGGGTACCAGCCGGTCGCGCACGTGAACGGCATAACTCAATAGGTCTTACCTGTTGTAAGGCCCCGTAGCGCAGTTGGTTAGCGCGCCGCCCTGTCACGGCGGAGGTCGCGGGTTCAAGTCCCGTCGAGGTCGCGGAAGGTCGGTCCGGTCTGGTGAGACCGGACCGATCCCATCCCGAGGCTCTGTAGCTCAGTTGGTAGAGCGTTCGACTGAAAATCGAAAGGTCACCGGATCGACGCCGGTCGGAGCCACCAGTTAGCCCCGAAGCTTTTGCTTCGGGGCTTTTGTCATGTGCGACCAACCTATTTGTGCCCGGGCTAGCGGGCTAACGACGGTAGCGGGCACCAGGCCGAGAGACCGACTCGCAACCAGAGAAACCTGAGGCTCCGGCCTACCCTCGCGCGTCCTCCCGGCCTATATCCTCCTCGTCGGCGTCGGCAGAAAGGTCGTCATTCTCGTCGGCGACCCGTTCGCGGAAGTCGTCGTAGCGGACACGCCGACCGTCGAGGCACTCGATGACGTCCGCGACGCGGTCGAGGTGCGCCGCCGCCTCGAGGATCTCTCGGGCAATGAACGCCGGACCTTCAGGGTTGTCGAGGAGCGCCCGGTCGACGGCGAGCGTCACTCGTGCGAGCGCCGCGGAGAGGACGAAGGGGTCAGCCTCGACCTCCCAGTTGTCGTTCCAGCTGCCCTCATGGAAGGTCGAAACGGTGGCCTCCCACGAGCGGTTGCCGTCGGCGGCGTCCAGCCTGAAGCTGACGTCGCGGATCGTGGCCGTCCATTCGGCGAAGCACAGCTCGCAGGTCCCCGAGTTCACCTCCCGCCGATACGCGCCGCCAACCTTGGTGATCCGGGGGCGGATCGCCACACAGGCTTCACTGGTCATCGCGTTTCGCGCTCCTTGTTGTTCGATCAGTAAGCCGAGCAGCTTAGGCACACCAGGCCGGGTAGCGCAAGCGAGCATCGTTCACGGGGACAGGCGATGCGCGTCTTCTCCTAGAAGAGAGGGCTATATCGTCCAGCGACGCCAACACTCCAAGGGAAAAGAAATCGTCATTGTGTCACTTCTCACATCTCTGCACATAAAATAATTCCCTACGGCAAATACAGATCATTCAGACTCGCTGCACCTAGCCCTCCTAAAAAGGCAAGTTGCAATCTGCCTTATCTATAACACATTCCCAATTAATCAAGAATCGACCACCGATCCCCTTTGATATACTGCAGCGATCCACCGGACCACACCTCCAGTGCTGGGAATCAATCACCAATCCCCTTTGATATACTGCTGGGGCTGCGCACCCAGTGTGGACGGCGCTGGGAATCAATCACCAATCCCCTTTGATATACTGGCCTCACGCTCGCCCCATGTCACACGCAGCTGGGAATCAATTACCAATCCCCTTTGATATACTGTGGGCAGGCCAAGGCGGATGCCGCCTCGACTGGGAATCAATCACCAATCCCCTTTGATATACTGGCGGCCGACATTCCGCGGCCGACCGTGCACTGGGAATCAATCACCAATCCCCTTTGATATACTGGCGGCCTTCGGGCGTGGGCGGCGGAGACACTGGGAATCAATCAACAATCCCCTTTGATATACTGGCCGACGCGAACGCGACGCGGCAACGCGACTGGGAATCAATCACCAATCCCCTTTGATATACTGACTCGAACCCAGCGCCGAGCGTATCCGAACTGGGAATCAATCACCAATCCCCTTTGATATACTGGCACCGTTCGACCCCTGCGCATTCGGGTACTGGGAATCAATCACCAATCCCCTTTGATATACTGTCGGAGCCTTCACCCGAGTAGCCCCACCACTGGGAATCAATCACCAATCCCCTTTGATATACTGGACCCACCGTGCCCCGAACGCAAACCGCGCTGGGAATCAATCACCAATCCCCTTTGATATACTGGAACTCGTCGAATCCATGGAAAAGAACGGCTGGGAATCAATCACCAATCCCCTTTGATATACTGGCCGGGGTCACGCACAGCGGCCTCTGCGGCTGGGAATCAATCACCAATCCCCTTTGATATACTGGCCCTGCAGGCCGAAGCCCGCGCCTGGCGCTGGGAATCAATCACCAATCCCCTTTGATATACTGCCGTCGTGGACGACCCCGAGGACGCCACGCTGGGAATCAATCACCAATCCCCTTTGATATACTGCGCCCAACCAGCCGCCCGATCCACTCAGGCTGGGAATCAATCACCAATCCCCTTTGATATACTGCCATACCCAAACCCAGCATCAATGAGTTGCTGGGAATCAATCACCAATCCCCTTTGATATACTGCAGGCGGGGGCGGACCCATCTCCACGAAGCTGGGAATCAATCACCAATCCCCTTTGATATACTGCAAAGTCCCGCCTCCCCTACGCGGGCGTGCTGGGAATCAATCACCAATCCCCTTTGATATACTGAGGCGCAGGATCACATGACCGCGCCCATGCTGGGAATCAATCACCAATCCCCTTTGATATACTGGCCGCCCGCGCCGACCTCGCCGCGATCCGCTGGGAATCAATCACCAATCCCCTTTGATATACTGTCGTTGACCTCAAAACCACGCGACAGCCGCTGGGAATCAATCACCAATCCCCTTTGATATACTGATCCGGTGGCCCGGCGTGCCTCAGCAGTGCTGGGAATCAATCACCAATCCCCTTTGATATACTGTCACCCCACCTCATCAGCGACTTCAAGCGCTGGGAATCAATCACCAATCCCCTTTGATATACTGCACACGCCTACCGTCACATCCTTAACCTGCTGGGAATCAATCACCAATCCCCTTTGATATACTGAAAGGGAGAAGAATGGCAGTAAGTATCAGCTGGGAATCAATCACCAATCCCCTTTGATATACTGGACCGCATCCCAGGCACCTGGCTCCGCAGCTGGGAATCAATCACCAATCCCCTTTGATATACTGAACTACGTCACCACAATCACGGCCAACGGCTGGGAATCAATCACCAATCCCCTTTGATATACTGCGGCGGTCTCCAGGTTCAGGATCGAGCGGCTGGGAATCAATCACCAATCCCCTTTGATATACTGAGTGTACGGAGCGAACTTCCACTGTCCAGCTGGGAATCAATCACCAATCCCCTTTGATATACTGAAGACGGCGCCTACACGCTCACGCACGGGCTGGGAATCAATCACCAATCCCCTTTGATATACTGGCGCCGTCAAGCGCGGCGAGGTCGAACTGCTGGGAATCAATCACCAATCCCCTTTGATATACTGCCTGCCAGTGGGTGCCGTCCGAGTTCCGGCTGGGAATCAATCACCAATCCCCTTTGATATACTGCGTTCGGGGCACGGTCGGGCATAGACTGGCTGGGAATCAATCACCAATCCCCTTTGATATACTGTCAACTACACGCCGACCCGTTACGTGAGGCTGGGAATCAATCACCAATCCCCTTTGATATACTGGACGCGCACGGAGCCTTCGCCCGCGAAGGCTGGGAATCAATCACCAATCCCCTTTGATATACTGCAGACGCCGATGTGCGCGGCCGCAAAGAGCTGGGAATCAATCACCAATCCCCTTTGATATACTGACCAAAGTTGAACGGATTACCGCCCTGCGCTGGGAATCAATCACCAATCCCCTTTGATATACTGTCAACGCCCGGAACCCACCGACGACCGGGCTGGGAATCAATCACCAATCCCCTTTGATATACTGGGCCTGCGAGCCATGCGCGAAGCCTACAGCTGGGAATCAATCACCAATCCCCTTTGATATACTGAGTGCTCCCGCCGGTGCGACGCCCGCCGGCTGGGAATCAATCACCAATCCCCTTTGATATACTGTCGAGGCGCTCCATCAGAGAGTCGATCAGCTGGGAATCAATCACCAATCCCCTTTGATATACTGACCGCGTTGACGTGGGCGTGCTCGTCGTGCTGGGAATCAATCACCAATCCCCTTTGATATACTGGACGCGGCGGGCGTCCGGTCGGAGTACCGCTGGGAATCAATCACCAATCCCCTTTGATATACTGCTGGACGGAACGCAGCTGGATCGCAATCGCTGGGAATCAATCACCAATCCCCTTTGATATACTGACGCCCGAGGAGGTCCAGGCCGCGGCGAGCTGGGAATCAATCACCAATCCCCTTTGATATACTGGCGCAGGTCACCATGCGCTTTACCCAGGGCTGGGAATCAATCACCAATCCCCTTTGATATACTGAGCCCTGACGGAGCCACCGGCAACGTCAGCTGGGAATCAATCACCAATCCCCTTTGATATACTGAGGCCGAGATCAGCGAGGGCACCTGGACGCTGGGAATCAATCACCAATCCCCTTTGATATACTGACGCAGCCCGAGCGACTCATGTTCTGGCGCTGGGAATCAATCACCAATCCCCTTTGATATACTGCTCCCAAGTCGCGGCTGAACGATGGTGAGCTGGGAATCAATCACCAATCCCCTTTGATATACTGTCGTGGGTCCGATGGAACGGGGCCTGGGGCTGGGAATCAATCACCAATCCCCTTTGATATACTGCCGCGTGGCGCGCGTACAGCAGGTGCATGCTGGGAATCAATCACCAATCCCCTTTGATATACTGGGCGGCAAGATCAGCCGAAAGTTCCCCGGCTGGGAATCAATCACCAATCCCCTTTGATATACTGGGATCGACGGGGCGTGCGGAGAGGTTAAGCTGGGAATCAATCACCAATCCCCTTTGATATACTGGCGGGTCGAGGTGGACGTGGCGCGCCTGGCTGGGAATCAATCACCAATCCCCTTTGATATACTGACCGCCCTGGCCCTGACCACCTTGGATAGCTGGGAATCAATCACCAATCCCCTTTGATATACTGCAGGTGGCTATCGGCCACGAGGAGATCGGCTGGGAATCAATCACCAATCCCCTTTGATATACTGCCAGCGGCGACGACCTTGTTCTGGCCCTGCTGGGAATCAATCACCAATCCCCTTTGATATACTGGCAGGTCCGCGCTCGTCCAGGTGCTGCTGGGAATCAATCACCAATCCCCTTTGATATACTGCGCCGCGCCACGCCTGCTAAGCGTGCGCGCTGGGAATCAATCACCAATCCCCTTTGATATACTGCACCCCACCACCAGGCGCGGCGATCACCGCTGGGAATCAATCACCAATCCCCTTTGATATACTGCATGCAGAACGAACTCGACGACTGGGGTGCTGGGAATCAATCACCAATCCCCTTTGATATACTGGTGAACGTCACATACATGGTCGGTTTGCGCTGGGAATCAATCACCAATCCCCTTTGATATACTGCTGTTGACCGCCGTGGCGGCGCAATGTCGCTGGGAATCAATCACCAATCCCCTTTGATATACTGAGCACGCGCCTCAGACGCCGCTAGCGAGGCTGGGAATCAATCACCAATCCCCTTTGATATACTGACGAGCCTCGAGCAGCTCGCCGCGAAGGGCTGGGAATCAATCACCAATCCCCTTTGATATACTGCCCTTAGGCTTGCGCCTGTCTCTATTTTGCTGGGAATCAATCACCAATCCCCTTTGATATACTGTTACCGGACGCGGCATGCAAGCCTTCCTGCTGGGAATCAATCACCAATCCCCTTTGATATACTGCTCGATGGGTGGGGGTGCTCGTGTATTAGCTGGGAATCAATCACCAATCCCCTTTGATATACTGTGGGACACGCGCCGCCGATGCGTCACCGGCTGGGAATCAATCACCAATCCCCTTTGATATACTGGTTACGGTCACCGCGGGTGGCACGGCCTGCTGGGAATCAATCACCAATCCCCTTTGATATACTGGAGACGTTCCTCATCCCGAACGAGGAGAGCTGGGAATCAATCACCAATCCCCTTTGATATACTGAGATCCCCTGGTTTTCGTTGGAATACCAATGAAAACTAGGGGATTTTGGTCAGAAAATCATGAGTTGCTCGGGGCTGCCAGGTTCCTTGCGCGGCCTTGCGTTGTCGAAACGAAGCCCAGTCGCCCACTGGCGATCAGTCAGCGCCAACACACGGACCTGCCCGCCCTCTGGGAGATGCGTCTTGATTGCACGCAAGGTCGCATGATCCTGCCCTCCCGTCGGCCAGTACTTGACGTAGACACTGAACTGGACCATGCAGAAACCCCAGTCCAACAAGTCGTGACGAAACCGGGTCGCCTCACGACGCTGGTTCTTCGTCTCGACCGGCAGATCAAACATGACTAAACACCACATGGGATCATCAGCCATCGTGCTCTCCCACGACGACCGTGGACGGCCCCTCCCACGAAATGACCTGCAAGCGATCGACGTCCCCTTCAACGTACTGGCCGAAACGCTGCGCCAGACCTTCCGCCACCGCAGGGATTCCGTGCCCATCTCGGTCAAAACGCTGAGCAGCGGCCGCCACCAGGAGTTGTTTCACCTCGCGATCCGACGGTGATGCCGTCGACGGCAGCTGCAGGGCGACCTCATCGATCGCCGGCCGAAAGGGCTCAATCAGATCGTCCGCCAACGCAAACGCGTTGCCACGTCCCCTGTGGAATACCCCAAGAGCGGGGGCAAGTCCTGCAGCCAACACCGCCCTCATCAGGTGCCCTCGTAGAACCGAATACCCATAGTCGAGACACGCGTTGGCACCAATCAGCTGGCCAGCAGAAGGCTGACGCCCCACTTCTCGCCCCAGCGTACGCGACCAGTACAGGCGAGCCGCCTGCGCCTCCACGTTACCCGGATCACCAGAACGAACCTGATCAGCCAGGGCCAGAAGCTCGCCACCGCCCCGGATTTTCATGTTTGCCAGGACTGCGGCTTGCCCTTCGATCTTCGCGCGAACCAGCCGTGCCCACGCGTTCTTCTTCCGCGGCAACGAGACGTCGGCTTGCGCCCGGTGGCGGGCTGCCACCCGCCCATGGTCGGACCAGGAGTAACAACCACCTTCGGGAACACCCCTCCAGTCGCAGAAAAGCAGGGCGACATCCGCCTCGGCAAGACGGTGAAGAACAGCAGCACTCAGATCGACGTGCATGCCGACGAGAACGACGGCAAGTTCGGCGACGGGCACAGTCGTCGAAGTCCCACCTTCCGGACAGACCTCAATTCCTCCGCGGACAGACGCGACCCGGCCCTCGAACTCACAGAGGTCAATCACCCGCCACTGCTCTGCCACGCCCGATCACTCCAACACGATTGTCCCAGGGAGCGACGTCGCGGAACCGTAGCGCTCCTCGCCGAGACAGTTTCGTCGGACCACCGTAACTACCCCGGAAGAGAGCACAACGTTGATGGAGGGCCGCCATCCCTTTCCGTCAAGGAGGTCCTTCATCTCCTTGGGAGCATCCTTCTCAAGCCCCTCGGCGGATAGGAGATACGGACGGAGTCGGAGCTTCGCACGATCTGGGAAGCCCGCCACCCTCCAGCTCGTCGCCTCGGGATACCGCTTCAGGACATCGCCAATAAGCCCTCCCGTGTACTTGTCCGTCTCGATCCGGAGCTCATCGCCCTCAACAAGCCAGCCGATCTGCGTCGCACTCCCGTCTGCAAGCGCCTGTCGGATCTTGGGTTCTGCGGTTCGGATCGAGATCGTCGAAGGCTTGAGCGGAGTCGTGAAGAGGTCTTGATGTTTCATCCGCAGCAAATCCACCTGGAAGACACGGACCATCGCATACGTCCTCTTCTTACCATCGATGCGGTAGATCCTCGCGTGATGAATCGAGTTTGCAAGCTTGACGTATCCACCACGAACTTTCAGACAGGCGGCGGAGGAACCGAAGAAGTTCAATAGATCTGCGGGTCCGACGCGGCTTCCGTTCACCGAGATCGTGCGCTGCGGATTGTCGGGCAATCCCTTCTTTGGGTCGAAATCGGGACAGCGGGTGAGCGCAGTCCAGAGCGCCGGGGTTTCTGCGCGATCGATCAGTTCAACGGGAAGCTCGGATCCCAGTGTGCGTTGCTCCCCCTTTTCCTTCAACGTCTTGGATCCCTTCTTGACTGGCCGCGCGTGAGCGAACGAGAAGAGTGTGTCTTCGTGCATGGCGCTTGAGTTCATACGGAGTCGTTTGTTCTCCACGAAGGGAATCGCGTTATCGCTCAGTGCCATGTTGAAGAGCTCGACCCCGCGCAGCATCGATTCGCGCCAGGTCTCGAAACGCTGGGATGCCTCGCCGGGTTTACCGTAGAAGGTCTTCCAGGTTTCCTTAGCACCCGTGAGGCGCTGCGCATCGCGCATGTTGACGCGAAGGGCAAGCGTTCGGCAGACCGACGGATTCATGAGCGCAATCACGAGGGCATCCATCGCGTGATGGCGCCTGTCGAATCGCGTCTTGCCGCGTCCACCAATCAGGTTGACGCGGCTCTCGAAACCCGAGGCCTTCCGGGCTTCGGCGGTCAACCGACCGCGATATACGGCCGTCGAAGGGACAGCATCGTCCTTCCTCGCTCTATAGAAGCCCTCAATGCGCGTCCGCAGCTCAACCGCCATCCATGCGACCGACTCCATGGAGCGACCGTCAAACTCTTCATCGGGCTTCTTCGACCTGAGGCGTGCCTTGACCTCTCTCTGTAGCTGCTTGAACTGTTTCTTCGACATGCCGTTGTCCTGCAGCCACATATCGACACGCTCAAGCGCGCCCTCAAGAGAAACACCCTCATTCGCTTGTTTGGACGCGGCCCAAACTGCGAAGGGGATCGCACCCTTCTTGTGGTTACAGGTCCGGCACACGGCAGCCAGGTTCGATCTGTCGTTCGTCGACGAGCCATCGGCGCGAGGGACGATGTGATCCATCTCTGCCGTTGAGTAGGTGATGGCGGTCCCGCAGTACAGGCACTGGCAATTCTGTCTCGTCAGCGCGAAGTAACGGATCTGGTCGGAACGATGAATCTTCCCGGAGATATTCAGTTTCTCCGCCATGCTCGCAACCGCCGCAGCGTTGGCTTTTCTTCGCCTCTCATTCGCCTGCATCAGCTCGCGGGCAACCCTCTCGGAGCCAAGCCCATCACGGGCATGCTCGATGTTGATGACCGTCGGCTCCCCCCAGCGGTCCGTCGCGGCGTGCAGCCAGCGACTCACCTGCTTCAAGACCCTGTCGACCGCGGGATTGCCCGTCGGCGCCTCAATGGGTTCCACCGCCGGTTTCCAATCGTCACCCACGCCAAACTCAATTCGACGCGCCTCGTGCAGGTCAACTCCGTCGGCGAGCATCCTGTCGGTCAACCGACGCAGACTGTCCAGCGAGTAGGCCGCGCGCCCTTGCGGAAGCGCGATCTTCTCAAACTCGCTTTGGTCCTCCTCCGACGCCTGCTCAAGTAGCTCCGCCACCTCGTCGTTGACATCCGTCAAATCCTCGGAACCACCGGAGTTCGAGAAGGCGTCAACCATGTAGCCTCTCTGCTCCTCATCCGCTTCCTTCCACCATTCTTTGAGCCACTTGACCTTGCATGCCAGGATCTTCTCGGTGGTCACGTCCGTCGGCGGATTCCTTAGCACCGGCGAATTATCGAAGGACGCCTTGGCAGTCCCTCGCAGATCAGCGCGTTCGATTCCCAGATTGTCAGCCAGGTCCTGCCACGTCACGGCTTGTTTGAGGCCCGCAATCATGAGGAAGTCTGTCAATCCGGCCAGTTCATCAGCACTCAGGCGACGCTCGGCGCGCCCCTCGCGGATTCGCAGGTTCGCCAGCACGCTGACGATGCGGAACCGTTGAAACACCGGGTGTGCCTTCTCGGCGCGCACATGCTTGCTCTGCCCGGGCAACTCGTCGTTGCCAACCAGACCGCGTTCCTTCGCGCTGCCCTTCGGTGACTTCGCGTCAAACACCGCACGGATAAGTTGATCCCGCTCGTCGGCAGACACCTTTTGCACGTCGCAGATCCGCCGGATTTCCGCCGCGTTATCCGACTGGTGGAGCTTGCCGGCGAGAATCCCCTTCGGTCCCCTGATCTTCGGTGTTCCCGCTCTTCCGGCGTAATCCGGGTGTGAGAGATAGGCGTTCACCAGCTGCCCGGGAGTTGCGTCAGCCGGATAACTCGTTCGTAGCGCCGTACTGATACGTTCATTGAGCCCCTTGAGGAAGTCGCTCGGCTCGGCCGGCTGGAGGAGGGTTCGTACGTCCGCATACGGGTTGCGCCATCCGCGGTGTCGGGCGATGTGACGGGCAGCAATCGATAACGCGCTGTTCCTCTTATCGCGGTCCTCTATGTACCCCTCCAGCAACCGGGCACGAACCCGCCAGGGTTCGCGGGGATCTTCAACTCGAGTCAGGTCAATGATGGGCCAGCCGAACTCGTTGACGAGAACTCGATCAAGGCGCGCGAGACGCTGACGCCTGGTCTGATAGAGGCGGCGCGTGCGGCGTGCGACCCCCGCGGTGAGCTTGCGGCTCTTGGCCGCCTTATTCTCGTTTGGGTCAACGCCTGCGTCGTGGATAAACACCGTGGAGTTCAGCAGATTCAACGGCTGATCATGCTCGTCTACCTCGACCGCACAGAAGCCGATGGACCTCAGGCCGACGTCGATGCCGACACGGTAGCGGATAGCCTTGTCATTTGCTGCGTAAGTCATACACCCTATGGTGGCACAACCCACACACACTTCGGGAGGGTTTCGAAAAAATACCGGGTCCCTCGCGAAGAAGGACCCGGTGGAGCATTCGGAGCCGCTAACGAGTCGGCTCTTACTGAGAATCAATCGCTTACAGCATAGCACCGCAAGACACGAGACGCAAGCCACTTCGTGCCGCACTTGTCCGCGCGCCCACCCCACCCCCTCCCGCGCGCCATTACGGCACAATCGACACGATGCTGAAAGAATGGGGTCATGTCGAATGACTCGCGTGAGAACCTGCACGGTATCGAAGATCAGGAGCCGGCCGACCTGACGTCCGCCGCTGGGCCCGCTAACGCCCAGCCCACCTCTGCCGCGGGGGCGGGCGCCTCCGAGGTCGCTACCTCGCCCGTCGAGGGCGCCCTCGCCCCGTTCCCGTCCCGCGCGCCCGCGGCCGAGCCTCGCCCGTGGTATCGTTCCCGCCGCTCCTTTGCCGCGAAGGGGCGCGGCGGACGCGTCCAGGTCGCGGGCCTGGGCGTGACCTACACGGACCACGAGTCCGGCGTCGTCCTCCTGGCGGGCATCGACCTGGGGTTCCGCGCGCGCACGCTGAGCGCCATCCTGGATCCGACGGGCCGACGCGCCCGCGCCCTCTTCCTCATCCTGGCGGGGCTCGAGGAGCCGCAGGCCGGCCGCATCGTCGCCGCCCCGTCCCGTTCCCTCTCGGCGCGCCTGGCCGGCCGCATCGGTTCGGTCGCGCTGATCCGAGCCGACTCGCCCCTGGACCAGTCCCTGACGATCCGCCAGAACATCCTGGCCCCCCTCTCGGCGACCGGCTCCGTGGCCGACTGGGACAACCTCGTGGGCGCCCTCCAGATCACGGGCCTGGCCCAGCGCGTCGACCTGCGCCCCTCTCAGCTCTCGCCGTGGGAGCACATCAAGGCGCTCATCGCGCGCGCGATCGTCTCCGGGGCCGAGGTCTTCCTCGTTGAAGACCCCACGTCCCTGCCCGAGGCCGACCACCCCGACTTCGACCGCCTCCTGCGCGGCCTCGCCTCGGCGGGGTGCGCCGTCGTCCTGTCCACGCCCGACCCTCAGGTCGCGGCCGCCGCCGACCGCGCGATCCTCCTCACGAACGGTCACGTCGCCCTCGACGCGCCCGGTCCCTCTATCGAGCTGATCTCCACTTCCCTGGAGGCAAACCCCGAGGACCCGCAGGTCCTCCGCGCCCTTACCGCCGCCTCGGCCGCCGACGAGGCCGCGCACGCCCGGGCCCAGAGCCCCTCCCCCTCCCGAACCGACGCCGAGGCCTCCCCGCAGGGCTTCGACCCCGAGGCCCCCGAGGACGTTCCCGTCGAGGACGCCGAGGCGAGCGGAACGGTGAGCGTGGGCGAGCCCCGCACCGAAACAGCGATGCGCGGCATTCCCATTGTCGAGGCGGAGGACCCAACCCTGGCCGAACCCGAGGTGTCCGAGCTGGTGGTTCGTGCCCGCAAGATCCTCTCCGACCTGCCCGGTTCCATCGCGCCCAGGGAGTAGCGCACAGGTCACTGCGAGCAACCATCCTTCATGAGACACTAGGCGTATCAGGCGAGGCAGCGCCTCGTGACGTCCGCATGCGCAGGAGCCCCCATGACACAGCCCACCCCCCAGCCCGGGCAATACCCCCCGCCCTCCGACCACGCTCCCGGCGGTGCCGCGGCTAAGCCCAGCATCGGCACCCTCTTCGCGTCCGTCACCAGTCAGATCTCCGGCATCGTGCGCGACGAGATCGAGCTCAACAAGACGAAGCTTCGCTCCTTCGTGTCCAAGAGCGGCAAGGGGGCGGCCCTGCTGGTTGGCGCCGCGATCTTCGCCCTCTTCCTGCTGGGCTGGGCGCTGCACACTGCCGAGATTCTCCTGGCCCTGGTGCTGCCCGCCTGGGCCTCCTCCCTCATCATCGTCGCCGTCCTCCTCGTGATCGTCCTGGTGCTCGCGCTCCTGGGCAAGCGTTCCCTCGAAAACGCGCAGGAGCACCGGCCGGACCCGGCCGCGTCCGTCGCCGCGACCAAGGAAGCCATCGAGAAGGGACTGGGGAAGTGAGCACCAACCTCGACCCGCGCAACGTCACCGTCGGTGCCGCCACCTCTCAGCAGGCGGCCGAGCCGCGCTCCGAGGCTCAGATCGCCACGGACCTTGAGCGTCAGCGCGCCGAACTGGCCGCGACGATCGACCAGCTCTACGCCCGCGTCCAGCCTGCCGCCCTCGCGCAGGAGGTCAAGGAAAGCGCAACCGCCCGCTTCGCCTCCTTCAAGGAGAGCGCGGCCCTCACGCTGCAGGACGCGGCCGGAGGTAACACGGAGGCGCTCAAGCGCGTGGGCATCGCCGCCCTGTCCACCATCGGTGCGATCGGTGTCATCGCGTGGCTCGTCACCCGCCCCGTCAGGCGCTCCCGCCGCCAGGCGCGTCGCTCCGCGCGCGAAGCGGCGACCCTCGCGCTCTCTCTCCTCGCGTCGGCCGAGGACCCACGGGAGGGCTGACGGCCGGGCGACCCGCCCGCCGAGCCGACCCGGCGTTAGGGCGCTCACAGACGGGACGCCTCGGGGCGCGTTTCCGCGGCTTGACGGGCCTCCCATCGGCTGTCCTCGCTCCGCTGTGCGCGCAAAATCCGATCCAAGGTGAGGTCAAGGCCCGTCATTAGCTATGATGGTCCCACGAAACACTTTGAACACCCAGGGAACCGCTTGATGCGGACCCGAACGACGCGGAGGGGGTCGACGCCATGGGGCGCGGCCGTCAAAAGGCTAAGCAGATGAAAGTCGCTCGGAAGCTGAAGTACTTCAGCCCCGACACCGACCTACACGCACTTCAGCGAGAGCTGGCGGACGAGGACTCGTGCGCGGCAAACGCCGCGGCCGACGAGCCCGAAGAGGACGATGCAATCGACGACGACCTCTACTCCAAGTACGCCGACTTCGCGAACATCCCGGCAGAGGACGACGACATCGACCCGAAGCAGCTCGATGAGTCCTTCTGGACGGGCGGATCCTCCACCAAGTAACGGCTGAAGCACCACGGCGGGCCCGCACCGGTCCGCCGCTTCGGCGCGCCCGCCCCCGGGAGCACCCGGGGGCGAGGGAGCGGGGCCGCGCGTCCAAGCGGCCGCGCCCCCTTCGCCCTCAGCCCACGCGGTAGGAGCCGTGCAGCAGCACCGCCCCCGCCTTCACGCCCTTCGTGCCCAAGATGAGGCGCGCACCCTCAGCTCCACCGGCCCCGCCACAACCGACGATCTCCCCGTCGGGCATGCGGGAGGCGACACAGCCCAGGGTCCACGCGTCAACCCCGGCCTCGTTGATGGCCCCCGCGACCTCGCTGGCGACCGCCGCCGACACCACCGCGACCATGCCAACACCGAGGTTGAGGGAGTCCTCCATTCCCGCCCAGGTGACGTCACCCCCGCGACGCACCCAGTCGAAGACGGGGGGCACGGTCCAGGAGGAGCGATCGACGGTCGCGACCGCACTGACCGGGAGCACGCGAGACAGGTTCGCGCCGAGGCCACCGCCCGTCACGTGGGAGTAGGCGTGAATGCCCTCGACACCGAAACGCTCGACCAGCTCCAGGCACAGGCGCGTGTACAGGCGCGTCGGCTCCAGGAGCTCCTCGCCGAGGGTGCGGCCGAACTCGTCGACGTGCCCCTCCAGCGGCGCTCCCGTGCGGGCCAGGACCGAGCGAACCAGGGAGTAGCCGTTCGAGTGCAGTCCCGAGGAAGCCATCGCGATGACGACGTCGCCCTCGCTCACCCGCTCGGGCCCCAGCAGGGCGGAGGCGTCAACGACGCCCGTCGCCGCGCCCGCGATGTCGTAGTCGTCGGCCTCCATGACGCCGGGGTGCTCGGCGGTCTCGCCGCCGACGAGCGGAGTGCCCGTGGCCTCGCACGCCCGAGCGATGCCGGTCACGATCGAGGCGATGCGCTCGGGGACCACGTGACCGCACGCGATGTAGTCCGTCATGAGCAGCGGGCGCGCGCCGATCACGACGATGTCGTCGACCACCATGCCGACCAGGTCCTGGCCGATCGTGTCGTGCACGTCCATCGCCCGCGCGATCGCGATCTTGGTGCCCACGCCATCCGTTGAGGTCGCCAGGAGGGGCCGCTTCATGCCCAGCAGGGCGGAGGCGTCGACCATCCCGGCGAAGCCGCCGGTCGCCCCCAGGACGGTCGGGTCGTGGGTGGCGGCCACCGCGCTCTTCATGAGTTCGACGGCGCGGTCACCGGCGGCGGTGTCCACTCCGGCGGACGCGTAGTCAAGGGGGGTGTCGTTCATGGGTGCTGCCTTTCGAGGGTGGGCGCCGGATGAGGCCGTGTCGGTGTTGTCGGGTCAGGGAAGAGGGGCGCGTGCCTAGCAGGCGTTCGCCCCGGGGGTTCCGGGCACGGGAGTCCCGGAGGGGATCGTCTCTGGGTAGTGGCCGGTGAAGCACCCCAGGCACAGGGAGGTTCCCTGCCCCGTGGCGGCGACCATGCCGTCGATGGACAGATAGGCCAGCGAGTCGGCGCCGAGTGAGTCGCGCACCTGCTCGACGCTCATCGAGGAGGCGATCAGCTCCGCGCGCGTCGGGAAGTCGATGCCGAAGAAGCAGGGCCAGGCCACGGGCGGCGAGGAGATGCGCACGTGCACCTGCTGGGCCCCGGCCTCGCGGAGCATGCGAACCAGCGCGCGCTGAGTGTTGCCGCGCACGATGGAGTCGTCGATGACGACCAGGCGCTTGCCCTCGATGACCTCCCGCAGGGGGTTGAGCTTGAGGCGGATGCCGAGCTGGCGCAGGGACTGGGTGGGTTCGATGAAGGTGCGTCCCACGTAGGCGTTCTTCACCAGGCCCTGAGCGAAGGGGATCCCCGCCTCCTGCGCGTATCCGATAGCCGCGGGCGTGCCCGAGTCCGGGGTGGGCATCACCAGGTCGGCCTCGACGGGGTTTTCCCGGGCGAGGGCTGCCCCCATCTCGTGGCGCGCGGCAACGATCCGGCGCCCCCCGATGGTCGTGTCGGGTCGGGCGAGGTAGACGTACTCGAAGACGCAGGTGTTGGCGCGGCGCACCGCGAAGCGACGCGAGTGAACGCCGGAGGCGTCGATCGAGATGAGTTCCCCGGGCTCGATCTCGCGCACGACGGTCGCGCCACACAGGTCGAGCGCGGCCGTCTCCGAGGCCACGACCCAGCCCGACGCCAGGCGTCCCAGCACGAGCGGCCGGTAGCCGTGGGGGTCGCGCGCCGCGTAGAGGGTGTTCTCGTCCATGAAGACGAGCGAGAACGCGCCCTTGATCCGAGGCAACACCTTCAGGGCGGCTCCCACGAGGGGCGCGGGCTCGGGCTGGGTCGCCTCGCCCCCGCCGGGGTTCTGCCCGCTCGCCGCCTCCTCGGCCGACGCCTGCTCGCCCGAGGCTTCCCCTCCCCGATCCGCGGACGAGGCCGGGGTGTCCCCGTGCGGCTCGGGCACAGCGGGGGTGACGGTGGGAGCCGCGATGAAGGGGGAGGGTCCCGGAATTCGCTCGGCCATACCCAGCAGTGCCGTCACGAGGGAGGTGTCGGTCGACGCCCCGCGTTCGAAGTCCTCGCCTTCCTCGGCGATGGATCGGGCCAGCTCGCGCAGCTCCAGGGTGTTCGTAAGGTTGCCGTTGTGGGCGAGGGCGAGCGTTCCGGTGGGGGTGGGCCCGAGGGTCGGCTGGGCGTTACGCCACACGTCCGCGCCGGTCGTCGCGTAGCGGACGTGCCCGAGGGCGATGTGCCCGCGCAGTCCCTGCAGGGACTGCTCGGAAAAAACGTGCGAGACCAGGCCCTGATCCTTGTACACGAGGATCTGCTTGCCGTTGGAGGTCGCGATGCCGGCGCTTTGCTGGCCGCGATGCTGGAGGGCGTAGAGGGAGAAGTAGGTGAGACGAGAAACGTCCTCGCCCGGGGCCCACACTCCGAAGACGCCGCAGTGATCGCGGGGACGATCGTCTCCGAAGAGCTCCTGATCGGACAGTGTCATGTCTGGCTGCGAGACGGGAAGCACGATTCCACTCTGTCACACTTTTCGTCTCTCAGCGGGACTTGTCCACGTTGCGCTACCCACACGCGCTCTCTCCGCGGCGATCCGAGCGTGAATTGCGCGTGCTTTCCGCCGGGCCACCCGGTCACGCGCTGGCCGAGATGCCACAATGGGGTGCAGCAACCATGAGGAGGAGACGTGGCCAATCCGACACTTAGCGCCATCATGTGGGGGTTTGCCCTCCTGGTGAGCGCTCTGGCCGTCGTGTCTTTTGCGCGCGGGCTCGCGCACATGTGGCGCACGGTCGCTTCGGGAACGCCCGACCCCGGACGGCTGCGCCCGGTCGGTAGGCGCCTGTGGGGCGTCCTCTCCGCCGCGCTCACCCACCGCGAGTTCAGGGGACGCCCGTGGATCAAGTGCGCCCACTGGCTGGTCATGGTTTCCTTCCCGATCCTGTTCCTCACCCTGGTCACGGGATACGCGCAGCTGCGGGACCAGACCTTCACCCTGCCCTTCCTCGGCCACTTCCCGCCCTGGGAATGGCTGACCGAGGTCTTCGCGTGGGGGGGCCTGATCGGCATCATCTTCCTGATGGCTGTCCGCGCCCGCGCCGGGCACGGCTCGGCCGCTGAGGCAGCCCTCTCCAACGACAACCCCGACGAGGCTGCCTCCCAGGCCGACCCGACCGGCCCCCTGCCCTCGGCCCTGACGCGCCCGCACCCCCGAGACTCCTCCCCCCTCGGGCCCGCCTCACGTTTCCTGGGGTCCACCCGCTGGCAGGCCCTCTTCGTCGAGTGGGTCATCCTCGTCGTGTGCGCCTGCGTGGTGGCCCTGCGCGCCCTTGAGTTCGCGCTCTTCGGCTCCACACCTGGCCTTGAGGGGCACGCATCCCTCCTCCATTTCCCGCTCACCGCGTGGCTTGGTTCCCTCTTCGCGTCCGCCGCCTCGTCGGCGTCGATACTGGCGAACGCGATCGTCATCGTCAGCGCGCTGAAGGTCCTCACGTCGATGACCTGGCTGACGGTCGTGGGCGTGCAGACCGGCATGGGCGTCGCCTGGCACCGCTTCGTGGCCGTCCTCAACCTGTACGCACGCCGAAACGCCGACGGAACCAAATCGCTGGGGCCAGCCGACCACATGCTCATCGATGGGAAGCCGGTCACCAGCGAGGACGACTTCGACGACGTCCCCGAGGACACCGTCTTGGGCGTGGGAACCGTCGAAGACTTCTCGTGGAAGGCCCGCCTCGATCTCTACGCGTGCACCGAGTGCGGGCGCTGCCAGGAGCTGTGCCCCGCGTGGAACACGGGCAAGCCCCTCTCCCCCAAGCTCCTCGTCATGGGCCTGCGCGACCACATGGAGTCCGCGTCCTCCGTCCAGATCGTTGAGCGGGAGGAGGCCGGCCAGCACCTCGACGAGGGCGAGGTGCTTCTCGACAAGGGGGTGCCGGCATCGCCCCACTCCTTCGACCTGGTCTCCGCGCTGTCCCTCTCCGGCGCCACCGGAGCCGAGGGCGTCTCTCCCGTCACCGCTCCCCTGGTGCCCGGCGTCGTCTCCGAGGAGGTCCTGTGGGATTGCACGAACTGCGGGGCGTGCGTCGACCAGTGCCCCGTCGACATCGAGCACATCGACCACATCCTGGACCTGCGTCGCCACCAGGTGCTCATGGAGGGGGCCTTCCCCCGAGAGCTCGGGCGCGCCTTCCGGGGCATGGAGTCCAAGGCGAACCCCTACAACCAGAGCGCCCGCAAGCGCATGGATTGGGCGAAGAAGCTCGACTTCGACATCCCCGTCGTCGGCGAGGACATCGAGGATGCCTCCACCGTCGACTATCTCTTCTGGGTGGGATGTGCGGGTGCCTACGACGACACGGCGAAGAAGACCAGCGCGGCAATCGCGCAGCTCCTGCACACGGCCGGCGTGTCGTTTGCGGTCCTCGGCCAGGGAGAGTCCTGCACGGGAGACCCGGCGCGCCGGGCCGGAAACGAGGCCCTCTTCCAGATGCTGGCCGCTCAGGCGATTGAGACCCTGACGGAAGCCAAGCCGCTGAGGATCGTCGTCTCCTGCGCGCACTGCTTCAACACGATCGCCGGGGAGTACCCGGAGCTGGGCGGGCGCTTCGACGTCGTTCACCACACACAGCTGTTGAACCGGCTCGTGCGCGACGGACTGCTCACGCCGGTGGCCCCGGATGCCCCGCGGGATGCGGACGCCTATGCCTCCGACGCGCCCGAGCAGGGCGCTCCCGGGGCGCCCCTGAAGGTCACCTATCACGACGCCTGTTTCCTGGGCCGCCACAACCGCGTGTACGAGCCCCCGCGCGAGCTGGTGGGTTCGCTGCCGGGCGTGGAGCTTGTGGAGATGCCCCGCAACCGCGAACGCGCCATGTGCTGCGGGGCGGGAGGCGCGCACGCCTGGTTCGAGGAGACCCGCGGCACCCGCATCGCGGACGCTCGCATCGCCGAGGCCGCGCAGGCGGGGGCGGACGTGGTTGCCACGGCCTGCCCGTTCTGCTCCCAGATGCTGGGATCGGCCTCGGGCGCGTCGGCGGGCTTCGTGTCCACCGGGGCCTCCGAACCCCAAGCGGACGGGGCCGACAGCGCAACGGGCGAGGCGCGCCGCAAGCTTCCCGAGGTGCGAGACGTCGCCGTCATGCTTCTCGAGGCCGTCGAGCGCGGGCGGTAGCCGCGCCTCACGCTCGACGAGGATGGGGGTCGCAGCTTGCCTGCGGCCCCCTAGCGACGCTGCGGGAGGTCGTCCACCGGCGAGGCGCCTACTTCTCGTCCTCCGGGGCGATCTCCTCCAGGCCCACCAGGAAGCCGTCCTCGTCGATGACGTTGCCTCCCACGAGTGTGGCGATCATTCCGGCGGCCTTCTCCACGTCCTGCGTGGAGCGCAGCCGCTCCAGGCGCGCGGTGCGGCTCAGCGCACCCGCCCCCGGGGTCGGCGCGGCTCCCGGAAGCCACCTGACCTGGTACTCAATGATCGCTCCGGCGGTCCAGGGTTCCCAGCGCAGAACACGCGGGGGCGTGGGCACCGTATGGACCTCGATCATCATGTCCGACCTGTGTCCGATCGGGCTCACGAGCGCATAGCCGTCGACGACCTGCGGCTTGTCCGCCTGCGTCTCAAGCTCCTCGCGCGCCTTCGCGATCTTCGAGGCGATGTCCTCGCGCACGGGACCCAGCTCGGCCTTGATCTTCGCGATCTGGGCGGCCTGAGCCGGGCTCAGGGGCGCCGGCTTGGCGGCCTGCGGGGTGATGTCTCGCGCGTCCTTCATGTCGGCGAAACCGGCGCGTTCACGCATCGCGTCGAGCAGGTCCTCGGGGGCGATCCATCGCGGCGAATAGACCGTCAGGTTCACGGCGGAGTCCGCGTCGGGTACCATCACGTAGCCGCTGCCCGCGATCCTCATTCCCCCGGCGAGGCGGCGCGCCATGCGGTGCAGCGCCTCGAGCACCCGGTACTCCAGGCCGGTGGGGACGCCATCGGGGAAGGCCTTGGCCCATTCACCCATGACGGCGCCACCGGCCTGCCGGGCGCGCGCGACCGGGCAGCGCAGGATCCACGCGTTCGTCAACGAGGCCGGGGTCCCCAGAGCGGATCGGGTCGGCTGGTCGAGCGTCCACGGCCCCTCGAGCTCGGCGTCGGAGGACAGGCGCAGGCGGCCCGGAGCGATCCACCCGGACTCGTCCCACATGGAGATCGCCAGAGCCTCGAGCTCCGCGGGATCGACCGCGTCGGAGACGAGGAAGAGGTGGTGTTCGCGTGCCTCCTGGGCGTCGATCACGCCCGCGGGTTCGCTCACCTCAATGGCTGCGGCGATGGGGGGCGCGGCCTCGGCGCTCGTGATCTCGCCGTCCGCGGCCACCTGGAACGCGGCGTCCGCGGCGGTGAGGGACGTGAGGGACACGTTGGTTTGCGTGAGCGGGCTGGCCCCCGATGAGGTCTGGGGGTGCGGGTCGGCGAAGGTGCGGGGCGCGGTGGCCATGCGGTCCTTCAGGGAGCGTCTCTGGGGCGAGCGTTCCGCGGTCTCACCGTGGTTCGTGACCGTCTGCGCGCTCGAGGTCATGCCCGGGAGGGTGACTCCCTTGATGATGCCTGTGCGCGCAGTCGGCGGGGCAACCGGTGGCATGCCCGCGGGCGCGGAGGCCCCCATGGAGGGCACTCCCAGGACCGGCGTCGGTGCGGGCGGTTCGGCCAAGGTGGTCGCCGTCTCGGGCGCGGGCGGGTAGCTAATCTCGCGAGCCTCGCGGGCAGCTCGGGCTTCGCGCTCGGCGCGCATGCGTTCGCGCCTCGACGGAGGCGGAGGGGGAAGAGACGCCATCATGTCACCGTTCGATGCGAGTGCGCGTGAAACGTTCGTGGGTCCGCGAGGGCGTGGGTCCGCGCTGCCCCTGGTAGTGGGAACCCAGCCCCTGGGATCCGTAGGGATGGAGCGCGGGAGAGGACAGGTCGAAGAAGCACAGCTGTCCGATCTTCATGCCCGGGTAGAGGAGAATCGGCATCGTCGCCGTGTTCGACAGCTCGAGGGTCACGTGCCCGGAGAAGCCGGGATCGATGAAGCCCGCCGTCGAGTGGGTGAGCAGGCCGAGGCGCCCCAGCGAGGACTTGCCCTCCAGGCGGGCGGCGATGTCGTCGCCCAGAGTGACCAACTCGTAGGTGGCGCCCAGGACAAACTCCCCGGGATGCAGGACGAAGGGCTGATCGGGGTCCACCTCGACCAGGTGGGTCAGGTCGGATTGGTCTGCCGCGGGGTCAATCACCGAGTACCTGTGGTTGTCGAACAGGCGAAACAGGCGATCGAGCCTCACATCAATGCTGGCCGGCTGAACGAGGTCGCGATCCAGGGGATCAAGCTGAATACGTCCAGCATCCAGGGAGGCGTTGATGTCGCGGTCACTGAGCAGCATGACTTGATTGTCGCATACTCAGCGCCGCGACAACAGCCCCAGGGGTCACTCCAGCGGGCGTCCCTGCGCGTCGCACGCGTAGGAGCCGGAACGCATGAGAATCAGGATGAACTCGATGAAGGCCCAGACGGCGGAGACGATCGCGCCGATGAAGGTCAGCGTGAGAACCAGCTGGATGATGCCTCGCATCGTGTAGCCCATGTAGAAGTTGTGGATGCCGAGGGTGCCCAGGAAGAACGCCAGGAGCACGGCGATGATCCACTGCTTGGCCGGGCCGGTGTAGGCCTGGCCGTACGCGGGCTGGCCGTAGCCCGCCTGGGCTCCGTAGGCCGCCTGGTCATAGCCGGGCTGGCCGTAGCCCGCCTGGCCGTAGCCCGCCTGGTCGTAGCCCGCCTGGGCTCCGTAGGCGTCACCGGCGGGCGCCGAGTCGTAGGCAGTTCCGTAGGTGGTTGTGCCCGGAGTGGCCATGGACTCGTCGAAGTCGGGGGCCGAGGCCTGGGGGAAGCTCGGCGCGTCAGGGCCGGGAACCTGAGGAGCGGGGATGTCGGCTGTCGCGTTGTTCGCAGGCATGTCAGGGGCAGCGGAAGCACCCGGGGTTGCCGCGGAGGTGGCAGCCTTCGTGGGATCCTCCGGGAAGGAGGGGGTGACCTGCGGGTCGGGCGTCGTCATGAATGAAGCCTTTCGGTAGTCGGTGGGCCCCGCGGGGCCATACCCGTACAGCCTAGCGTGCCTGGCCAGGCTCGGGGTAGAGGCGTCCACCCCGAGAAATCCCTGATTGGCCCAGGAACCACCTTGTCGACGCTCGGCGACACTGCCCGCCATCACCGCCGCGTGCCCCGCATTCCCCGTTGGGCGTATCCGCCGGTGGGGCGAGGAGGGCAGGTGCGTGTCACAGATACAGGTGTGGGGTCCGGCAGCTGCCGGACCCCACACCGAGCGTCTCATCGCACGACGCCCGGGGCGCGCGCGAGCAGTGACTCAGACGGTCGGAACGCCGTTGGCGTCCTTCTCGTAGATCCACTTGCCCATGAAGGTCATGATGGCGCACGCGAGGGCGGCGACGCCAACCACGAAGATCAGCAGGGAGCCGATGCCGGCGAGGATGCCGCTCTCCATGGCGCTGCCGGCCACGAAGATGACGTAGCTGGCGATCATTGCGGCGACGCGGATCGCGCCGATCTTCATGTGACCGAGGTAGAAGTCACCGGCGGCGATGCCGCCGAGGAAGAAGTTGAGCAGGCCGGCAACCATGCGGGACTTACCCTGGCCGGCGGGCTGGTTGAAAACGGGCTGCTGAGGAGCGGACATGTTATCTCCTGTGTTGATGGGCCCCGAAGCGGGGCAAGCTGTATCTGAAAGCACGGTCAGACTATATGAACGATCAAGATTTGTACAACACGCTACTTGCTTTATGTCTCACATCACAGATTGGGTCTCCTGGGGCGCCCCGCGTGTCCCGCTTTCCATACACTGACTGAGTGTTCACAAAACCGACGATCGACGCCTCGCAGGCCCTCCTCCACGACCTGCCCCGCTGGTTCGCCACACACAGGCGCGACCTGCCCATGCGCAGGGACGACGTCTCCGACTGGGGCACCCTCGTCTTCGAGATCATGAGCCAGCAAACCCCGATCACGCGCGTCCAGCCGATCTGGATCGAGTGGATGCAACGCTGGCCGACACCCGCTGATCTCGCCCGCGCCTCGTCGGCGGACATCATCGTCGCCTGGGCGAACCTCGGATACCCCTCGCGCGCCCTGCGCCTCAAGTCCTGCGCGGCCACGATCGTCGCCAAACACGGCGGCGAGGTCCCCCTGACCATGAAGGAACTCACCTTCCTTCCTGGCGTGGGCACCTACACGGCCAGCGCGCTTCTCGCTTTTCGCCACGGGGTCAGGATCCCCGTCCTCGACACGAACGTCCGCCGAGTGCTGGTCAGATTTCTTGACGGTCGAGAGTTCCCACCCCACGCCACGCCGTCCAAGAAGGAGACGACGCGGGCCGACGAGCTCCTCCCAGCAGACGGGCACCAGGCGGCGGACGTGAGCCTGGCGCTCATGGAGTTCGGCGCCCTCGTGTGCACGCAGCTCGCGCCCTCATGCGACGACTGCCTCCTACGCCCGACGTGCGCCTGGGCGCGGGCCGGTTTCCCCAGGGAGCACAAGCGCCCCACGCCTCAGCCCTACGCGGGGACGGACCGGCAGGCGCGCGGGCGGATCATGAAGGCGCTGCGCACCGCGCACTTCGAGGGGAAGAACGGCCTGACCAAGCGGCGGGTCCTCGACGCCGCCCGCATCGAGGGAGGCGACCGCTACCAGCCCGCACGCGTCTATCGGGCGCTCATCAAGGACGGCATGATCGTCTACGACGAAGAACTCAAGCGCGTCACCCTTCCCCGCTGACCGTCACGCGCCCCGCGCCTCTCCCCGCGGCGCGAGGAACTCCACGGCCCTCGCGCGTCAAAGGAACGGTCGCGAGGCCCTGCGCGCCGCCGCGCTTTCAGTACCTGATCGCGTCGATCGGCTTGATACGCACCGCCGCGAACGCGGGGATGATGCCGCACAGGGCACCAATGCTCGACGAGATGGCGACGCCGGCGACCGCGGCCGCGACCGGAAAGGCCGGGGTCTCGCTGAGGGTGACGCCAAGCGTCTCAAGCGGCAAGAAGCGCACGACGACCACCGCGATCCCGACGCCGACGACACCGGCGGCGAAGGTGGCGACCACGGACTCCATGAAGACGGAAAAGAACACCCGTCTGCCCGAGGCCCCCACTGCCCGGCGGATCCCAATCTCGCGCACGCGCTGACGCACGGTCACGATCGCGACGTTGAGCAAGCCGAGCGCCCCCAGAAAGATGATGATTCCGCCGATGACCATGATGACGGTCGAGATCATGCCCAGCTGTTCCTCCCCCACGTCCTGGTGCTCGCCGCCCGAGACGCCGACCCGCCAGCCCTCACCCAGGATCGCCGCCAGGGCGCGGGGCAGGACCTCCCGGGCCTCCTCCGCCTGGCTCTCTCCCACCCAGGCGATCATCGTCGGGGAACTCATCTGCGGGAAGGACAAGCGCGCGGCATCGTAGTGGGCGAACACGGTCGGCATGTCGTAGCGGCTCGTTGCCTTGGCGACGCCCACCACCCGCATGGCCACCCCATCGCCCGTATGCAGGACGATCGGAACCTGGTCGATGGGGGCACGGCCCAGCTGGTTCCACAGGGGCTCGGAGATCACGACGGGCGTGAGCCTCTGGTCAGCGTCACCGGGCTGGACCCAGCGCCCAGCCAGCAGGCGGGTTCGGAAGATCACCGCGTACGAGGGGTCAACGCCCTGGAAGGTCACGTCACTGACCATGGCCGCGATCCCGGACAACGGATAGCCGCGGTAGTGACCCGAAGACCTGGCCTGGCGGACCTCGACGATCTCGCCGCCACCGCTGGAGGAACGAGACCAGTAGCGAATGTCGGTTCGCGAGGCCAGGGTCGCCATGGCCTCGCCGACCGGATCGGCGTCGTTGAGGGGCTTCGCGCCGGACGCATCCCCTCGGCCCGCTCCGCCCGCGGCCTCGGAGGCGTCCCGGGGGTCCTCCCGCCCGCGCGCGCCATCTTGGCCCGAGGCGGAATTGTCGGGAGACAGACGCAGGGTGACCGACCGCCCCTCGTAGAGTTCGGCCAGCTCGCGCGAGGACTGCAGGACAAGGTCACCCAGGGCGATGACGACCGTCATCGCGGCCACCGCGGCCACGACCCCGACGAGGGAGAGGACCACGCGGGCCTTCTGCACCTTGACCTCGCCCCACGCCTCGATGAGCGCGCCCAAAAGCTGAGTCGCAGCGTTCATTCCGTCCCCCTTCCGTCGGCGGGCGGCGCCGGAGGGGGCGCAAGCTCACCATCGTTCCCATCGGCCTCGGCGGCTGATGGGCCCGCGTCGGCGTGTCCGAGGAGGGCGGCGTTGGACACCTCGTGCACAGTGCCGTCGTAGAGCTCGAAGGCCCGCGACGCCCGCGAGGCCACCGCCATGTCGTGGGTGATGACGATGAGGGCCGCCTCGGACTCTCGGGCGACCTCCTCCAGCAGGTTCATGACGGTACCGCCCGTGTCCGGGTCCAGCGCCCCGGTGGGTTCGTCGGCGAGAATCACTCGCGGGCGGCGCACCAGCGCTCGAGCGATCGCGATGCGCTGCTGCTCGCCGCCGCTCATCTCCCCCGGGTAGGAATCCGCGCGCTCCGCCAGGCCAACCCGCTCGAGCATATCCACGGCGATCGAACGCCTGCGCAGCAGCTGGGGCCCTGACCCGTACAGGAGAGGCACTTCGACGTTCTCGACCGCCGTTCGAGCGGCAAAGATGTTGAACTGCTGGAACACGAAGCCAAAGTCCCGCCCGCGCAGGCGAGCGCGACGCCCCTCGCTCAGGCGCGTCGTGTCGACGCCGTCCAGCTCGTAGCGCCCCGACGTGGGCGCGTCCAGGAGCCCGATGATGTTGAGCATCGTCGACTTGCCCGTTCCGGAGCGCCCAACAATCGAGATGTGCTCCCCCGCCTCGACATCGAGGCTGACGCCCCGCAGGATGTGCAGGTCCTCGCCGTCGGGCAGGACCACCGTGCGGGTCACATCCCGCAGGCGCACGAGGCTCATCTCGGGCCCATCCCATCCTCGGCGCCCGTGCCGCAGGGTCCCGCATCCCTGTCGGAACCGTCGACGCTCGCGTTGGGCGTGAACTCGAGGATCTCCTCGCCCTCGCTCAGGCCTTCCTTCACCTCAACCATCTTGCCGTCGGTGATCCCCAGGGTGACGGCCCTCTTCTCGGGGGCAGCGGGGTCCGAGGTCGGAATGTACACGGTGCCCGACTGGTAGCGCCCCTCGACCGCCGAGATCGGCACCGCCAGGACACCGCTGGCCGAGCCCGCCGTCATCTGCAGGGTGACCTGAAGCCCGGCAAAAACCGTCTGGTCAGAGGGGATCGCGCAGCGCGCCTTCAGGTCCGTCGAGGAGGATCCGCCGTTTTCGCCGCTCGCCCCTCCCTTCGGGTCCTGAGCCTTCGCGGTCGGAGCGACGAGCTTGACGCCCGTGCATTCGAAGGGGGCGGGACCGTTCTTGATGGTGACGGTCGCGGTCGACGGCGCATCCTGAAGGCGATACATCTGATCGGCGCTCAGCGAGGCGACCGCGGAGAAGGAGGCGGGGGCAACCGTCGCAACCGTGTCACCGATCGCAAACTGCTGCCCCATGAGAACACCCGTCGTCACCGTCCCGTCGCCCGGGGCGACAACGTTGTCGTACTTGTAGGTCGGCTCGGCGTTCTCCACGGTCACGTTGCCGTCCTCGTCCGTGGTCTGCCTGGCCTCGCCGGGAATTTCCTTGCGTATCTGCACGATGGCATCCCCCTTGGACACCCGGTCTCCATCGTTGACGTAGACGCGCACGACGACGCCATCCAGCGTTGCCCGAGCGGCCAGGGACTCGTCGGCCTGAATCGTGCCGGTGACGCTCACGGTATTGGTGATGTCCGCGCGCCCGACCGGGATGGTCATCTGACCGAAGGAACCGCCCGGATCCATGCCGTCGCCGTCCCGGTCGGTGGCCGCCGCCGGGAAGAACGCAAACTTCACCAGGGCGACCGCGATGACCACCCACGCGAGGACCTTGACAATATCGAGCACCTGGGCGGTGCGGGTATGGCGGGCCACGTGATTCTCCTCCGACGTCCACTGATCGCCCAATTGTAGGGTTCGCGTCACATGACCAGCAAGGGGCTGCGCCGAGCGCGGGGAGAGCCCCCGCTGGGATTGTGGGCCTCCGGCTCCTACGATTGGGGCAAGCCCCGGGAAAGGACACCATGCTTCGCCGAGCTACCCCCGCCGACGCCGACGCGCTATCCGAGCTCGCTCGGGAGTGCTTTCGCCAGACATTCGCGCACCTGTACGCCGCCGAGGACCTGGCCGCGTTCCTGGACGAGGCCTACGCCCCGTCGGTCCTACGCTCCGAACTGAAGGACCCCGATCGAGCGACGTGGCTCCTCTTTCCGGACGGGCGCGACGAGTCCGGCACCGCCGCTGCGCGCCCCATCGGCTACGTGAGCGCGCGGCCCGCACGCCTTCCCCACCCCGAGGTGTTGGCGGGCGACGGCGAAGTCCAGCGCCTCTACGTCCTGAGGGAGTACCAGGGCGGCGGTCGGGGAACGCTCCTGCTGGAGACCGCCCTCGCGTGGCTCGAGCGCCGCGGGCCTCGAACCCTGTGGATCGGGGTATGGAGCGAGAACCTGGGGGCACAGCGGCTCTACGAACGTCACGGTTTCGCGATCGTGGGCGAGTATTCCTTCATGGTCGGATCGCATGCCGACCGGGAGTTCATCGCCCGCCGGGAGTGCGGGCACTAGGTCGCGCGCCGATGCGGCGACACGAGGCGGAGCTCACCAGCGTGGAAGGCCTGCGGAACGCGGCGTAGCAGCGGGCCCCGAGGCGCATTG
>ERZ772807.304-NODE-304-length-30771-cov-6.874821_pt1 | contig 30771 bp, 25 predicted proteins | sample MGYA00511472_ERZ772807 | MGnify/ENA primary metagenome ERZ772807 (study PRJEB29015, sample SAMEA2737947) | human oral metagenome | biome: human oral; feature: human-associated habitat; material: dental | place: China | collected 2039 ... | reverse complement strand
TCACGTTGAGGCTTTTGGGCAAGTTGAAGCCCCCCCCCCGCCCCTCCAAGGGAAGGGGAGAGCCTAACGGGATGTTCGTTGGATATTCGTTCGTTAGATGCTTGATTTGGATTAGCCCTGCCTATCACCTCTGCTTGTGCCCATATTGTCCCACGACAATCCGTTAGGCACTCCTCTCCTTTGGAGGGGTTGGGGGAGGTCTCAGGGGAGGCTCCAAACCAAATCTTAATCGCAATCTTACGTTCAGCAGTCTTACCACTCAACTCCTTATCAAATGCTTGGTCCTGATTACGATACAGTCCCATACCTGGCTTTAATCCTCTTGGCATCTTAAAAGGATAAAGCCTATTACCAACGGCACGGTTCACACGGAATCCTTCCAGACGTGTTGACTGACTGTCAGCGTCACGTGATAGGAAACACAGACCGTCACCATTGGCAAAGTTTGCAGTACTTGATACTTTAAAACTATCTCGTCTTATCTCCTTTACACGACCAACAAACTCACCCAATGCCTTAGGGGTATCAGGTGAGAAGATATCTGCCTGTCTTCCCTTGAGGAAGTAATTAGTATAACCACGGTTGAAAGTCTTCTTCAAATCGGGTGTAAACGAATAGCGCACACGTCCCAAAGAAGCACGACGGAACTCGCCTGGATGCTTACTGATAATCTCATCAATGCGTTTACTATAAGCCGAAACGACATTCTTCACATAGTTGATATCCTTCAGTCTTCCCTCTATCTTAAAGGCACAAGCCCCTGAACGCATCAGTGTTTCAAGGTTATCTATCTGACTCATATCCTTCAATGAGAGAAGATGGCGCTGATGTTCGATGGTCTTTCCGTCTGAATCTTTCAAATCAAACGCCAATCGACAGAACTGTGCACACGCACCACGATTGGCAGATCGACCAAAACTATACTGTGAAACATAACATACACCACTATAACTTACGCACAATGCACCGTGTACGAAGGCTTCCAACTCAAGCTCAGGCAAATGCTTATGGATGTCATTTATCTCTTCAGCAGACAGCTCGCGAGCAAGTACGACACGGTCAAAACCCTGCTGACTCAGCCATTGAGCCTTCTCCCATGTGCGTGTATCACATTGTGTACTGGCGTGGAGAGCTACCGTATCAGGCACTATCTCCCTCACCTTACTCATCAATCCCATATCCTGCAAGAGGAAGGCATCCACGCCTACGTCCACCAATTCGCGCACCAAAGTAAGCGTCTCTTCAAACTCATCATTATAGATAATCGTATTGATGGTCACATGAACCGTGACACCATAACGATGAGCATATTCGCATAACTTACCAATATCCTCAACACTATTACCAGCCGATTGGCGTGCCCCAAATCGAGAGGCACCGATATATATGGCATCTGCTCCATGGTCAATAGCGGCTATTCCACATTCAAGATTCTTGGCTGGAGCAAGGAGTTCAATCGTTCTCATTTATCAATCTCTTCTATACTAATCAGATACAAAGATAGTGATTAAATACTGATTGAACAAATACATCAAAAACAAATCTTGAAGCTGAAAGAACAAGAGATATAATGATTAAGAACGTATCAGAATCATCAAAATAAGGGCATATTCCCCAAAGAAAGACTAATAAAAAAGTAGGGAAAGACGAGGGCATCTGTCCCTACTTTGTGGCAATTTCCCAGCCTATCCTAACTAGCTTCCGTTAGGCACATCCCCTCCCTCGGAGGGGCTTGGGGAGGCTTTATCCCACCGCTGGTCCTTCTTTCGGTTCGGGGTCGGGGGATGGACTTTTCTCTTTCTGTTTCCTCCTCGCAGGGTTATCCACATCCACCTGAATATCCTTCAATGCCTTGCGAACTGGCTCCTTCCACGCCACCACAATATGCGGTTTCTTCAATGACTCGGCACAAACATCCTTCTCGTTAGTTTCCATCTTCGAGTTAATAACCGTGCGGAATGAGAAGATGTCGCCAAGGTCTAACGAACCACCCAATGAAACCACCTCACGGGTGATGTTCTTCAACGTGATAAGCACATTACGCACATCACCCTCACTCAATGAAGTCTCACGGACAATGCGCTCAACCAGCCATGCAGCGGAAAACTTACTCGGTGCTTTGGGCACTGCGCTATACGCTTTCTGTCCTTTACGAGGACCAACTCGGAGAACATTCTCCTTTACTTTGAAATAAATCATAACTTTTGATATTTAAGGTTTTAAAATATGGGGTGCAACCGCTGGGCTGCACCCCATTGATTTTCAAGATTCTTTAGTCTCTTTTCCTCCCTCCATTTCCTTGCTCTGATACTTTAACTTAAAGTCCTCTGATACTTTAACTTAAAGTCCTTCGATACTTTAACTTAAAGTCCTCTTGTACTTTAACTTAAAGTCCTTCGATACTTTAGTTTTATGTGCCAAGCCCTCTGTCCTTATAAACGATTAGAGGATAGAAAGGAGGGTGTCAAAAGTACCAGTGGAAGTGTCCTGACACACGCTTCTTTCTGCTGACGTTCAATATCAGTATCTGATGAACGGTCTTACTTTGGCAGGGAGCGTTTTATCACCCAATACAAATCCAAAGCCTGTACTATTGACAGAAATCTGCGCCTGTTTATAACTTGAGCCATCTTGACATTCGACGTCAGTCCAATAGGTTCCTGTTGGAGCTGTTCCGCCGGCATCTGTAAAGGCTTTATTGAAACTAACCATATTCATTTGTGGAATATTTGGTGAAGCTCCTGTAAATCCTGTTCCAGTTGTTAGGGCAAGATAATAGAAGTTACCTAAAGTTTGAGATGATAAGGATGCATTGGGATTATGCATTTTCCCGAAACTAACTCCAGTGCTTAAAAACTCAGCTGTGGTAGGAATATACCATGTTCTCTTTGGTCGTTCATTTCCTATGATATAAACACTGTTACCATATCCTACTGTTTGATAATAGTCGAGAGCAAGTTGCCTTGCTGGTGATGAAGACGGGCTTTGATCACCTGTTGTTGGCGTAGGATACATGGAATATTTAGCACCGAATACATCAAAATAATCAGTGGCCGGGCGCTGGCTTTCTCTCCCCAGGGATGAAGACCAAATTGGTGGGGTTCCACCATTATCTGCGTCTTTTAAGGCTACAGCAATACGTTCATAAGGTTCCACTACCACTCCAACAGGAGTTTTCCCAGGGTTCTGGGACAACAAACCTGCGGTCCCATCGTTGAACAAATACATCCTGTCTTTCATAAAAAGCCCTATAACTACACGGTAGCTTTTATTAGCTTCCACTAGTTTATGTGTTGCAACAGTAATAGTCTTTCCAACCAAGCTCTTTCCATATAGTTCACCAAACGTAAAGGTCAATTTATATTCTGCACAATCAGTCATTGGTAGAACATAATCTGTGGATTCATTATAATAGATTCCTTTATTGTCACCGACTGATAGGTAGTCACTAGTCCAGAAGTGACCTTCTACGGCAACAGACTGTGATATTTGCCCCATTGTAGGATAAGTATACCCATTCGTAACAAGGTCATAAACTTCTGTTTCAGGTATTTTATTTGGTGCTGTATCTATGGTATATTTTAATTTTTCAGAAGGGTTAGCAGGCTTGTACCAATAGATATTCCCGCTTCCAACGCTGTTTGTAATGACTCCTTTAAAAGGGCAATTGATAAAATTAACCCAATGAGTAATCTTGACTCCTGCGTGTTTCATCTCAAAATCAACAAACTGCTTAGGGTCTTGGTTAATAACAACCCCACGCTTTACAGTGAAGCGGGCTGTTTCTGCGTCAGCACGATTGACGGTAAACTGTGTACCGTTAGCTGAAACCTTGTCGTTGAAACATACAAAGTCGTAAGTGCCGTGAGGCAGAATGATAAACTTTGCTTGTCCGGCATCAGGTGTAAAGTCAGAGCCATTGAATGTTCCCTTCAGTTCGCCCTTCTTTACGCCGCCTTGATAGGCCTGAATGGTGTAATGCGTTGGCGTGTAGATGGCACGTGTCTTTGCCTTAGGTGCTACGACATGTGTAGTATCAGGTACAAGACTTACCTCAGCCAACCATCCGTCACCTAAGTCTTGTATCTCTGGTTTCTCTGGTGCTGCAGCACGCGTACCTGCAACCTCCTCGGCTGGTTCGTAATTCTTTTCCTTGATGGTGAAAGAGACACTTCCCATGCCCTCTTGTGTCTGTCCGTCAACGATATCCTCGCTGTTGCTGCAGCCTGCAAGCGTTATGCCCATGAATAAAGCAGGCAGCAGGAAGAATGATTTAAAACGATTGATTTTCATTATTGTCTTTTTTAATTGTTCCTTTAGTTGTAACTCTCAGTGTTTCATTTTTTAGAAATCGATAACTCCACCGTCTACATCTTCGTCTGCCTCCCAGTTGCTTTCAGTTGTCTGTGGAGCATTAGGATAGACAGAAGTGCAGATAAATGTTTCAGTCTCCATTTCGTGAACGATACACTCGGGTCGTTCGTAATCTTTCTTTTCTTGCTTTTTTCTCATTGCTTTTATTGATTAAAAAATAGTTATTATTACGTTTTAAATTTCTCTATATTTCAGTTTAAGTAAAGACACAAAAAAAGAACAAAGGAAACTTACAGGAAGTCCTTTGTTTACAGGGTTTACGACACGCTTCGCGCGCGCGTATGCGAGAAGAAAAAATGTGTTATTTACGCCTGCTCTACTAGAGAGAGAGAGAGTATACAATTATTTGGAACTACCAAATAATTTGCCATCTTTTTCTCGTATTTAGATGTTAAAGAATCCAATGCAACGGCATGTGCATTTACACCTTTATTATATAAGGCGCAAACGTTAGCTTGATTGAAATTCGTTGTTTGTAACATCATTATTAATAAGTTAATTCTCACTCAACGGGCGCAAAGGTAATAAGAAATATCGAAAAAGAGCAAAGATAAATAGAAAAAAGTGGATTTGATTCTAAAAAGATTAGGAATTAAGAGAGGTATGGGAGTTATATGCAGTTAAGCTAATACTAAGATTTCCAATATAATATAAAGAATATTGGGCTTAACTTCTTACATTATAACTCCTTTAAGTCTCTTCCTTTCCAATAAGAATTATCAAACACCTAAAGGGCGATAGATATCAAACTGGAAACCAAGTGCACTAATAATACGGAGGAACAACCCGACACCTGGCTCAACGGCACCATTCTCAATCTTGGAGATATAAGACTTCGTTGTACCCACCTGTTTCGCAAGCTCGCTCTGTGTCATCTTTGCTTCCTTTCTTGCTTGCAAAAGGATTTGTGATGCATAATAAGCTTTTGCTTCTTCCTCAAACTTCGCACGTTGTTCTGTACCTTCTTTACCATATTTGATGTCTAAGACATCATCATAATTTGATATTTTGTGATTGTTTGTCTGCATAATAAGCCTCCATTATTTTTAAAGCTTTATCTATTTCACTCTTAGGTGTCTTTTGTGTCTTCTTTTGGAATCCATTAAAAAGGACGACGACCTGTCCTTCATCAAAGATAAAAAACACTCGATATATATTGCCCTCATACTCTATTCGTAATTCAAATAGACCATCTTTAATAGCTTTAACAAACTTGGTAGAGAGCCTTTCCCGTATTTTAAGGAGCTGAAGAATATAATCTATCTTGCGCAGAACCTTATCGTCCAACGTCTTGATAAATGCTTGGAAATATCCTCCATACGTCCTTATCTTCCTTTCCATGCCACAAAGATAATAAAAAGTTTCTATATTAAGCAACTTATTTTACCCTTTAATGATATAAACGAAACAAGATGTAATTGCACTTCAAATACCTACAAAAGCTACAAGTAGATGTTTGGATTACCTTTTTCCACCAACAAAAGCTTCATAATTCGATTTAATTTCTTACTTTTGTGACGTTTTAAATTAGGGATATTGTGCCCTTGTACTAGGTTAGGAAAAAGATGAAATTCAAGTATGACGTACTTGTTATCGGCGGTGGACACGCAGGTTGTGAGGCTGCTACAGCAGCTGCCAACATGGGTGCAATGACTTGTTTGATAACAATGGATATGAATAAGATTGGTCAGATGAGCTGTAATCCAGCAATCGGAGGTATTGCCAAGGGACAGATAGTCAGAGAGATAGACGCTCTCGGAGGCTATATGGGATTGGTGACCGACGCTACAGCGATTCAATTCCGTATGCTGAACCGATCAAAAGGACCAGCTGTATGGAGTCCAAGAGCGCAGTGTGACCGTGGTAAATTTATCTGGGAATGGCGCACGAGACTTGACCATACAGACAACCTTGATATCTTTCAAGATCAAGCAGACGAACTACTTGTTGATAACAATAAAGTTGTGGGTATCAAGACAATATGGGGAATAGACTTATATGCACGCACAGTTATTATCACTGCTGGTACTTTCCTCAATGGACTGATGCATATCGGTAAGCGAAAGGTGGAGGGTGGACGATGCGCAGAGCCCGCTGTTCACAACTTTACAGAGAGTATTACACGCCATGGTATTCGGTCGGCACGTATGAAGACCGGAACTCCAGTGCGCATAGACCGTCGTTCCGTACACTTTGAAGAGATGGAACCACAACCTGGAGAAAGCGATTATCACCAGTTTTCTTACCATGGTCAATATCGACATCTACCACAATTACCATGCTGGACATGCAACACGAACGAAGAAGTACACGATGTCTTGCGTAGCGGATTGGCAGAATCTCCTCTCTTTAATGGGCAGATTCAGAGTACTGGTCCACGTTATTGTCCTTCGATAGAGACGAAACTTGTGACCTTCCCAGACAAAGATAGCCATCCACTCTTCCTCGAACCAGAGGGAACGGATACAAATGAAATGTACTTGAATGGCTTTTCTTCAAGTATGCCTTGGGACATTCAACTATCAGCAATACACAAGATTCCAGCCTTACGAGACGCTAAGATCTATCGTCCGGGCTATGCCATCGAGTATGACTACTTTGATCCAACACAGTTGAAACACTCACTTGAATCAAAAATCATTGATGGTTTGTTCTTTGCAGGACAAGTTAACGGAACCACGGGATATGAGGAAGCTGGCGGACAAGGCATTGTTGCTGGTATTAACGCTGCCCTACTCTGCACAGGACAGGATCCTTTCATCATGAAGAGAGACGAAAGTTACATAGGAGTTCTTATTGATGACCTAACAACAAAGGGTATTGATGAACCTTATCGTATGTTTACCTCACGTGCAGAATATCGTATTTTATTACGTCAAGACGATGCAGATGCACGATTAACAGAACGTGCATATAATATAGGTATTGCCAAACGTGATCGCTATGATTGGTGGATTCAGAAGAAGGAGAATATTGATCGCATCCTTAACTACTGTAACACAACATCCGTTAAACCTACAGGAGTAAATGATTTCCTAGTACAATTAGGAACATCTCCTATAAAAGGTTCAACAAAGATAACCGACCTTATTGCTCGACCACAGGTCAACTTCGAGAACCTTTCGGCTGTTATTCCAAGCCTAAAAGAGGTTATCGAGACTACACCTAACCGCAAGGAGGAAATTGCCGAAGCTGCAGAAATCAAATTAAAGTATAAGGGCTACATTGATAGAGAGCGTGTTTTTGCTGAGAAGATGCACCGTTTAGAAGATATAAAGATTAAAGGTCACTTCAAATACAGTGAGCTACATGACCTATCAACAGAATGTAGACAAAAACTTGAGCATATACAACCAGAGACGTTAGCACAGGCAAGTCGTATCCCAGGAGTAAGTCCCAGTGATATAAATGTGCTACTTGTTCTCATGGGGAGATAGCCTAATTCATGTACAAACGAACCTCGTTTCACGTGAAACTAACGCATAAAACATAACTATATAACAAACTGAAAATGAACAAGAAACTGTTATTAGACAACCTGAGGTGCATCCCTGATTGGCCAATAAAAGGTGTCAACTTTCGCGACGTGACTACCCTATTCAAGTCACCAGAGGCTCTTCAGGAAATTACAGACGAGATGGTAGACCTCTACAAAGACAAGGGTGTAACCAAGATAGTCGGTATTGAGAGTCGAGGCTTCGTCATGTCTTCAGCCGTGGCGACCCGTCTTGGTGCAGGAGTGGTGCTTTGTCGTAAACCAGGAAAACTCCCCTGTGAGACGATTCAAGAGAGTTATGCAAAGGAATATGGTGTTGATACTATCGAAATCCATAAGGATGCTATCAACGAGAACGACATAGTCTTATTGCATGATGACCTCCTCGCAACAGGTGGAACAATGAAGGCAGCATGCGACTTAGTTAAGAAGTTCCATCCGAAGAAAGTATATTGCAACTTCATCATCGAGCTTCATAGCGAATTTCCTGATAGTCGAAATCAATTCGGTAAGGACATAGAAGTCACCTCTTTGCTCCAATTCTAATCCAACAAGAAAGAGCCAATAAGAAACGAGAAGAAAGGAGCTATCCAACAAATAGGGTTGCTCCTTTTTCCTTATAAGGCGACTCTCACATTCAAGTGAACAAGCAGAAGCTGTAGAGACAAGGCTAGTGACAAATAAAACAAACAATAACTCACATAACAGGACCCACACTCTCGCAAGCATATTGACGTTCCACGTGAAACGAAAGGCACTAAACAACCTTTAAACAAAGCAGTTACACAAAATGAATAAAGAAGATAACTTGAAGCGATTAGCCCATCTGAAGAGTATTGTACAGAGCTTACCAGAGAAGCCCGGAACCTATCAATACTATGATTCTGAACATACAATTATCTACGTAGGAAAGGCTAAGAACCTTAAGAGTCGTGTATCATCTTACTTCTACAAAGAGGTGGATCGATTCAAAACAAAGGTACTTGTTTCTAAGATTCATGACATATCTTACACTGTTGTCAATACAGAGGAAGACGCCTTACTAATCGAGAACCAACTTATCAAACAGTACAAACCTAAGTATAACGTATTACTTAAGGACGGTAAGACCTATCCGAGTATCTGCGTCACAAATGAGTATTTCCCACGTATATTCAAGACGCGTACTATCAACAAGCATTCCGGTACATTCTATGGTCCATACAGCCATATTGGAAGCATGTATGCCATCTTAGAGATCATAAAAAAGCTTTATAAGCCGCGCACCTGTCGCTACCCTATCACAAAAGAAGGCATAGAACAGGGTAAATATAAGCCTTGCCTCGAATATCATCTACATAACTGTGGAGCTCCATGTATCAACAAACAAAGTTATGAAGACTATCAGGAAGCCATCAAACAAGCACGAGAAATATTAAAGGGAAATACTCGTAACGTACAACAAATGCTCAAACAGAAGATGCAGAAATATGCAGAAGAACTAAAGTTTGAGGATGCCGAACTCTGTAAACAGCGTTATCTTGCTCTCGATAACTTTGCGGCAAAGAACGAGATCGTTAGTTATACCATCACAGATGTGGATGTTTTCACTATCATAGATGATGATTCTCGAAAGAACGCATTTGTTAATTACATTCATGTTAAGAATGGCGCAATCAATCAAAGTTTCACTTATGAATATAAGAGAAAGCTCGATGAAACCGATGAAGAGCTCTTGAACGTGGCTATTTTAGAGATTCGTGAACGCTTCAAAAGTACCGCTAAGGAGATAATAGTACCTTTTGAACTTGATTTTAAGATAAAAAATGCGGAGTTCGTCATACCTAAGCGCGGTGATAAATGGCATCTTCTCGAACTATCAGAGATGAATGCTAAGCAATACAAGTTCGATCGATTGAAACAGATGGAGAAGTTAAATCCAGAGCAGAAACAGACCCGCTTGATGCGAGAACTGCAAAAAAAGCTAAAGTTACCGAAGCTCCCTTACCAAATAGAGTGCTTTGATAACTCCAATATCTCCGGTTCCGACGCTGTTGCTGGGTGCATTGTTTATAAAGGAATGAAGCCTTCTAAGAAAGATTATCGTAAGTACAACATCAAGACAGTAGTAGGTCCTGACGATTACGCAAGCATGCAAGAAGTCGTCAGAAGGCGTTACATCCGCATGCAAGATGAAGGTTCTCCCCTCCCCGACCTCATCATTACAGATGGTGGCAAGGGACAGATGGAAGTCGTAAGAGAGGTGATTGAGGATGAACTGCACCTCAAAATCCCTATTGCCGGACTTGCCAAGAACGACAAACACCGCACCAATGAACTCCTCTTCGGCTTCCCGCAACAGGTAGTAGCACTCGATGTGAAAAGCGAACTATTCCGAGTTCTCACACAGATACAGGACGAAGTGCATAGATATGCTATCTCTTTCCATCGCAATCAACGCTCTAAACATCAGCTGCACAGCGAGTTAGACAACATAAAAGGCATTGGTCCGAAGACGAAAGACATGTTATTAAAGAAACTGAAGAGTGTTAAGAACATAAAAGAAGCTGATAGACAGACACTTACGAGTATAATAGGAGCAAGCAAAGCAAGCTTAGTTTACAATTATTTTCATGCTGAATAAGCAGATAACCAAATAATTATTGTACATTTGCCGTATGAGAATTGTAATACAGAGGGTATCTGAAGCGTCCGTAACTATCGAACAGCAAGTGAAGTCAAGCATTCAAGCTGGATTACTCATCTTGCTTGGCATTGGTGAAGAAGACACTGAAGAAGATGCTAAGTGGTTGGTTAATAAGGTTATAGGACTTCGTATCTTCGATGACGAACAAGGCATAATGAACCGCAGCATTATGGACATCAACGGTGAGATACTCGTTGTTTCTCAATTCACCCTAATGGCTAGTTACAAGAAAGGAAACCGACCCAGTTGGATCCACGCAGCCCGCCATGAAGTATCAATCCCACTTTACAACTACTTCTGCAAGGCGTTAAGCGAAGCATTAGGAAAGCCTGTTGGCACGGGAGAGTTCGGTGCCGACATGAAAGTGAGACTACTAAATGATGGTCCGGTAACCATCTGCATGGACACTAAAAACAAAGAATAATGACAATACAAGAGGCTCAAGAGGCCGTAGACAAGTGGATTAAGGAGTATGGTGTACGCTATTTTAGCGAACTAACCAATATGGCTTGCCTCACAGAAGAGGTTGGCGAGCTGGCAAGAGTCATAGCTCGAAGCTATGGAGACCAGAGCTTTAAGGCAGGAGAAAAGCCCAACCTCGGTGAAGAAATGGCTGATGTTCTGTGGGTTTTGCTCTGTCTTGCAAACCAGACAGGCGTTAATCTCACCGAAGAACTGCAACGCAGCTTTGCTAAAAAGACGTCACGTGACAAAGACAGACATAAGAATAACCCTAAACTCACTGATAATCAGCAATCGAACAAAGCATAAACTAATAAATAAAACATCTATATCTTAATTACAAAACAAACAATATGGGAATCATTAAAGACACCGTTTCAAAGGATATCCAAGCGCAGAAAGCGAATGGAATCGTTGAGAAGAGCGAGTATGATCAGGCTTTAGAGCAATACAACCTCAACATCACTGATGAGGAAGTAAAGGCTGCTGTGACAAAGATTATAGCCGAGAAAGTATCAGAGAATGATAATCTTGAAGTAAAGAAATTCTTGCTTGGTAGCGTCGAACTAACCACTCTTAGCACCGCAGACACCGAAGAGAAGGTGCTCGCAATGGTAGAGAAAGTAAACAAGTTCGATAGCGAATACCCTGATCTTCCGCATGTCGCAGCTGTCTGCGCATACCCTTGTTTCACGAAGCTCATCGCTGATAGCCTCGAAGTAGATGGTGTTGACATTACGAATGTGACGGGTAACTTCCCCTCATCACAGGCTCTTCTTGAGGTAAAAACCATTGAGACGGCACTTGCCATCAAGGATGGTGCAACGCAGATCGACATTGTTATGCCTGTAGGTAAGTTCCTTTCAGGCGATTACGAGGGCGTTTGTGATACCATCAGTGAACTTAAACAGACCTGTGGAGACGTCCCCATGAAGGTAATCCTAGAGACTGGTGACCTCCGCAATGCACGTGATATCAAGACAGCAGCTATCCTCGCTATGTACGCCGGGGCTGACTATCTAAAGACAAGTACGGGTAAAGAGAAGATTAGTGCTACTCCCGAGTCGGTTTATGTGCTCTGTCAAGCCATCAAGGAGTACCACAAGAAGACTGGCATACAGATTGGTTTAAAGCCCGCAGGAGGTATTAATACGGTCATGGATGCCGTTATCTACTATACTATCGTTAAAGAGGTTCTAGGCGAAAAGTGGCTCACTAACTATTGGTTCAGAATGGGTACAAGTAGGTTAACCAACCTTCTTCTAAGTGAGATCATCGGTTCGGAGACTAAGTTCTTCTAAACTGACAGCATAACACATAACGTCCCCACCCTTTCATAAAAGGCGTGGGGATTTTTCATTGTAGCCCATTTTCTCTATTCCTGCCACACACCTATACCATAAGAGAAAACGCTTCTTTAAACAGCAAGAAACACTTACCTTTATCAGAGAAAACATTCCCTAAAATTAGAAAAAGGCTTTTCGTGATTTAAAAAATAGATTATTAATTTTATATTATTAATCTATTATCAATTTATAAATAAATTATTTTTCAAAACGCCAAACACCCTTCTCCAAGATAACTAATTATTATATCCATTGAAGAAGGGCGTCTTTATAACTAATAAAACAGCTTATTTGTAAGCTTAATAAGTATTATTTATATTGCTATCAACCTACAAGAATAAATGATTATTTCTTTCTTTTGATGACATAATCAAGGTAGGTTTGCAAAGATGTACGTATGTTATCATCCATAACATATTGATCAATAAATCGCTGTGCTTCGGCATGGAAGTCCCACATACGGCGTTGCGCATATTCTATTCCACCATTTTCTTTTGCAAACCGAACCAATATCTCTATCTCCTCATGTGTCACATTATGTGCTTTCACCTTATGAACTAACCTCATCATATCCTCATTTTGCGTTGCATTCAACGCATATATGATAGGTAAAGTGAGCTTACCCTCTGCAAAATCATTGCCTGTTGGCTTACCAATCTCAACCTCCGAATCATAGTAATCGAAGATATCATCACGGATTTGGAACACTATTCCGAGGTTCTTACCAAATAGTCTTGCAGCCTCAACCTGCTCTTTTGAAGCACCAGCAGACTCTGCTCCGATGGCAGCACAGGTCTCGAAGAGAGCTGCAGTCTTGCGTTCTATAATCTTATAGTACACCTCCTCGGTTACTTCCTTGTTCTGTATATTAGCTAACTGGAGTATTTCTCCGTCACTCAAAGTGCGCCCCAGTTCGGCTAATCGGCGCACTATCATCTCTGAATGGGTATAACTAACGTGCAAAAGTGCCGTTGATAGCACATAATCACCAACCAACACAGCCACCTTATTATCGTAGTCAGCATTCACACTAGCCTGTCCTCGACGTTCAGCAGCCTCATCCACGACATCATCATGGACAAGTGATGCTGTGTGCAGAAGCTCCAATCCCACTGCAGCATGCTGTGTTATGCTTGAAACCTTACCAAAGTTTTTAGCTATCAAGAGAATTAGAATGGGGCGCATACGCTTCCCCGCACGTTGCTTAATATGGTTCAAAACCATCTGTAAAAGCCCGTCCTCATGGTCAAGAGCATTATTAAAAAGGTCGATGAAATCGACTAATTCTGCTTCAATCGGTTGCTTTATTAGTGAAAGGGTATCCATCTTTGACTTCAAATTTGATACAAATTTAGTCAATAAATCGCATATTATGGAATATTTTTAGTACTTTTACAGCTTAAAATACATATTTACTTTTATGGAAAAACTGTTTCTTCTTGATGCATACGCACTGATCTTTCGCTCTTATTATGCACTCATTCGCAGTCCTCGTATTAACTCCAAAGGACTGAATACATCGGCTATTATGGGCTTTTGTAACACTCTGAATGAGGTGTTGACGAAGGAGAAACCAACGCATATAGCGGTTGCTTTCGATCATGGAAAGACTTTCCGACACGACGCGTATCCCCAGTATAAAGCGCAAAGAGAGGAAACGCCAGAGGATATTAAGCTCTCTGTTCCCTTAATCAAACAGATATTAGAGGCGTTGCACATCCCCATCTTGCAGGTAGATGGCTTCGAGGCAGATGACATCATAGGTACTGTTGCAACCCGATTCGGTGCCGATGGAATCGAAACTTTTATGCTTACGCCTGACAAGGACTATGGTCAATTGATTGGACCAAACGTTTACATGTATCGTCCAAAGCATGGCGGAGGTTACGAAACACTTGGTGAAAAGGAGGTGGAAAGTAAGTATGGCATCCCTACCCCAGCCCAGGTCATAGACATTCTGGCGTTGATGGGCGATACAGCAGACAACTTTCCTGGTTGTCCGGGGGTTGGTGAGAAGACTGCAGCGAGGTTGATTAGCCAGTTCGGGAGCATTGATAATATGCTTGCTCACACTGATGAGATAAAGGGGAAACTACGAGAAAAGGTCGAAGCTGCCGTTGAAGATATCAAAATCTCTAAATTCCTTGCAACAATCCGCACGGATGTTCCAATACAGTTGGAACTCGATGACATGAGAGTTCAGCAACCGGACGAGGAGAAACTACGTGCGATATTTGAAGAATTAGAGTTTAAGACACTTATTAATAAGTTTCTTAACAAAGACAAAGAGAAGTCAAAAGTTGTCGAAAATCAGCTTGATTTATTTGCAGAATTTACACCCGACAACCCAAGCGAAGCGAAAAAAGCGAGTTTTGAGAGCCTTAAAACGACTCAACACAACTATCAACTCGTTGATAATGAGGCTGATCTGCATCGCTTATGTGAGCTTTTTTTAACAAAGAAAACGCTTAGTTTAGACACAGAAACGACTTCTACCGATGCTATCAGTGCTGAATTGGTGGGCTTAAGCTTCTCTGTTGAGGAAAAGGAAGCCTATTATGTCCCTATTCCAGAGAATCGCGAAGAAGCCTTGAAACGTGTTGCAATATTCAAGCCAGTATATGAAAACGAGTCGATTCTAAAGGTTGGTCAGAACATCAAGTACGATTATGAAGTATTAAGCAACTATGGGGTGAAATTGAAAGGAGCGATGTTCGACACAATGATAGCACATTATCTCATCCAACCCGAACTTCGTCACAACATGGACTACATGGCTGAAACACTCCTTGGATATCAAACCATACACATCGAAGAGTTGCTTGGCTCGAAAGGAAAGAAGCAAAAGAATATGCGCGACTTGAGCCCTTCCGATATCTATGAATACGCTGCCGAGGATGCCGACATCACCTTACGTCTAAAGAATGTACTCGCTCCTAAGCTGAAAGAACTCAATGTTGAAGAGTTGTTCTGGAGCATTGAGATGCCTCTTGTCCGTGTACTGGCTGACATGGAACTTACCGGTGTTCGCATTGATACGGAAGCGTTAAAAGAAACGTCAAAGATATTCACTGAACGTATGAGACAATATGAGGTGAAGATCTTTAAAGAGGCTGGTGAGGAGTTCAATATATCGAGCCCAAAGCAGGTAGGCGACATCCTTTTCGGTAAGATGCAGATATTGGATAAGCCCAAGAAGACCAAGACTGGGCAGTATGTCACTAGTGAAGAAGTGTTACAGAGTATCGAGTCTAAGCACCCAATAGTACGTAATATACTGAACTACAGAGGTATGAAGAAGTTGCTAAGTACCTATGTCGAAGCCTTGCCGAAACTAATAAACTCCCGTACAGGACACATCCACACCTCATTCAATCAGGCGTTAACTGCAACGGGAAGACTATCCTCCAGCGACCCTAATCTACAGAATATTCCAGTGCGAACAGACGATGGGAAAGAGATTAGAAAGTGCTTTATTCCAGAGGAAGGATGTATGTTCTTTTCAGCTGACTATAGCCAAATTGAACTGCGAATCATGGCTCATCTATCAGAGGATGACAATATGATGGAGGCCTTTAGAGAGGGTTACGACATACACAGGGCGACGGCCGCTAAGATCTGGCATGAGGCCCTTGACGACGTGACGGACGCACAGAGAAAGAAGGCAAAGCAGGCTAACTTCGGTATTATATATGGTATAACTACCTTTGGATTAGCCCAAAGGATGGAGATACCCAACAATGAGGCAAGGGCGTTGATACAGGACTACTTCCGCACATTCCCTAAGGTTCAAGCCTACATGGAACATGCGAAAGAGCTTGCAAGAAGCAAAGGTTATGCAGAAACCTTGTTCCATCGTCGCCGCTACCTACCGAATATCAACAGTCGAAATGGTACCATCCGAGGTTTCGATGAGCGCAATGCTATCAACGCACCAATACAAGGGACAGAGGCAGACATTATAAAGGTTGCGATGGTGCGGATATGGAATCGATTCAAAGAAGAGGGTATCCGTTCAAAGATGATACTACAGGTACATGACGAACTCAACTTCTCTGTTTATCCAGATGAGCGTGAGAAAGTGGAGAAAATAGTCCTTGAAGAGATGCAGAATGCCTATCCCCTCAATGTCCCACTAATAGCTGATGCTGGTTGGGGAAAGAACTGGTTAGAAGCACATTAAGGCTCTTTTCAATTCTTCAGGATCAAAGGAGAATGGTGCTAAAAGCAAACTTAACTTCCTCAATTAAGGGTTATTTCCATTAGTATTTATAGCTTAAAACAAAGTTATGGATAAGGAAGAAACAAAGAACAAAGCGGAATATTTCGTTGCTATCATCAGTGAGTTCGCAAAAAGAAAGAATCTCACTGACAGACAAGCCTATAGATATTTGAAACGATATAAGGCGATTGATCTCATTGATCGGTTCTATGGTGTGATGCACACGCAGAGCTTTCGAGACGTTATCAACGACTTAATAACATTCTGCCAAAGGCAGGGAGGAGCATTAGTATGACCTTATACCATGGTTCCAATCAGATAGTAACGGTCATAGACTTTGCTAAGTCCAAACCAAACAAGGACTTTGGTAAAGGCTTCTACCTAAGTGCTGACAAGAAACAAGCCCTTGAGATGGCAGAATATAAGACCTTCACCAATGGTGGTAAACCTATTTTAAATGTCTATGAGTTCGACGAAAAGCAATTAGATACCCCCCAACCTAAAGGTCAAAAGATTTGAAGGATATACCAAGGAATGGGCTGAGTTCGTTTTTGCCAACCGCAACTCTGCAGATGGTGGAAGTACACATGACTATGATATTGTCATTGGTCCAATCGCAAATGACCGTGTCGGATTACAGATCAGACGCTATATAGAACAAGAGATAACCTTCGAAACTTTCCTAGAAAGGCTGAAGTACATGAAAGGAATAACCTTTCAATACTTCTTCGGAACCCAACAGTCCATCCAACTACTTAAACGCTTATGAACGAAACAAAGTATATGATAGAATGTATAACACGTGACCTCATTCTCAAACTCATGTCTGATAAGGAAATGAATATGCAAGAGGCAGTCGATACTCTCTATAATTCTGACACATACGAAAAGCTCAAAGACACCCGAACAGGGCTTTATTTCCAAAGTACTGGATACGTCTATGACTATCTTAACAAGGAATTGCTAACAGGGAAAATGCAATAAGCAACAACCCAAGAGATACCCTTTTCGATTTGAAGAGGGCGTTTCTTTGCATCAAAGGAAGCCTCTCTTCGCATCAAGGAAAGGCTCTCTTCAAATAGAGGAAAGCCTTTCCTTCTTTACAGCACACTATCCCGTTAGGAGTTCCTCCCCTACTCGAGAGATTGAGTGGAGCTGTACATCCCCTTCTTTGGAGGGACTTGGGGAGGCTTTCCATTAGGCACTCCTCCCCTTAGGGGAGGCTGGGAGGAGTTGTAAGTATGCTATAGAAGCCACAAATAAACCATTGTTTTGACAGCTTATAGCAATGTTAAAAAGATAGAAAAGCCTTAACATATAGCATTTTTGGCGTACTTTTGCAATTTAATCAAGCAATGAAATTTGAATGAGTCTTACTAGTTTAGTAAACAAACTATACTTCCAACCACGCCGTAAGGAGCTAGACCGCTATACAACTGATGGTGAAGCTATACAGCAGGAGGTTATGGAATACCTTATAGAACGGGCTAAAGATACAGAATACGGACGCAAACATCTGTTCTCAACCATCACTTCTTATGATGATTTCGTACATAACGTGCCTGTCAATACCTATGAAGAACTGAAGGACGACATCGATAGAATGCGTCATGGAGAACGTGATATTCTATGGCCAGGAGTGGTTAGATGGTATGCTAAGTCATCAGGAACAACAAACGACAAGAGCAAGTTTATACCCATAACTCACGAAGGACTGCAAACCATTCATTACCAAGGTGGTAAGGATGTAATCGCTTATTACCTTAGTAATCACCCAGAGAGTAAGCTCTTCAATGGCAAAGGTTTGATCCTTGGTGGTAGTCATTCTCCCAATTACAACTTGCACAACTCACTTGTTGGAGACCTAAGTGCAATACTCATAGAGAACATTAATCCACTTGCAAATATCGTGCGTGTCCCCAAGAAAGAGACTGCTCTATTGAGCGACTTCGAGGTGAAACGCGATCGAATAGCACGGGAAACTCTTAAGCAAAACATCACTAATATCTCTGGAGTACCATCATGGATGCTATCCGTACTAGTGCGTGTCATGGAGCTAAGTGGCAAACAACACCTTGAAGAAGTATGGCCTAATTTGGAGGTATTCTTCCATGGTGGCATTGCTTTCACACCCTATCGTGAACAATACGAACAGCTTATAACAAAGCAGGGAATGAACTATATGGAGACATATAACGCCTCGGAAGGGTTCTTCGGAATACAGGATGACCCTTCAGATAGCAGTATGTCGCTCATGCTCGATTATGGAGTATTCTACGAGTTCTTGCCTATGGACGAGTTTGGAAACGATCATCCGAACATCGTTCCACTATCTGGTGTAGAGGTAGGACGCAACTATGCCATGCTGATTAGCACCTCCTGCGGTCTTTGGAGATATGAGATTGGCGATACAGTACAGTTTACCTCCACCCGTCCTTATAAGTTTATTATCACCGGAAGAACCAAGTATTTCATCAATGCCTTTGGTGAGGAACTCATCATGGACAATGCAGAAAAGGGACTTGATGCCGCTTGTAAGGCTACAGGAGCACAAATATTAGACTATACCGCAGCACCTATTTATATGGATGCAAAGGCTAAGTGCCGACATCAATGGCTCATTGAGTTTGCTAAAGAGCCAACGTCTATTGCAGAGTTTGCCACTATCCTTGATCACAAACTACAAGAGATCAACTCTGATTATGAGGCTAAACGCTATCATAATGTGACCCTTCAGCCCCTCGAAATCATTGTTGCTCGTAAGAACCTCTTCAATGATTGGCTGAAAACAAAGGGTAAGCTCGGTGGTCAACACAAGATTCCTCGCTTGTCAAACAGCCGTTCTAACCTCGAAGAATTACTGACAATGAACCAGTAAATACGCTCTCCTTAATTGTAAAAACCCTCATGGAATGCTCGGCATACACCCCTCATCGACTACAAAAGTTCAATAAGATATGAAGAAAATAACACTCGCATATAGTCTTATAACCCTCCTTCTCCTATCGTTAGTGTCGTGTGCTAAGATGGGACAACCCGATGGTGGATGGTTTGATGAGACGCCTCCTAAGGTAGTGGGAGCCTCTCCCTCTGATCGAGCAACCGATGTAAACAGTAAGAAAGTGAACATCTTTTTCGATGAGTTCATCAAGTTAGAGAACGCATCAGAGAAGGTTGTTGTGTCTCCACCACAGCTGGAAGCACCAGAGATAAAGGCTCAAGGCAAGCATATCTCCGTCGCTTTGCAAGACAAACTACAGCCGAATACAACCTACACTATCGACTTCTCGGATGCAATCTCCGATAACAACGAGGGCAATCCATTAGGTAATTACACTTACAGCTTCTCTACTGGCGATCATATTGATACTCTCGAAGTATCTGGCTATGTGTTGGAAGCAGAGAATCTGGAGCCTATCAAGGGCATACTCGTGGGTCTTTACAGCAATCAGAGTGACACTGCTTTCCAAAAACTACCGATGTTGCGCGTCTCAAGAACCGATAGTCGGGGGCACTTTGTGATACGTGGTGTTGCTAAAGGAGACTATCGTATCTATGCACTAAAGGATGCAGACGGCAACTACAAGTATGATCAAAAGAGCGAAGAGATTGCTTTCACGCCTGAAGTTATCATGCCTTCGTGGAAGCCAGACATACGACAAGACACGCTATGGACGGACTCTTTGCACATCAAAGACATTAAGCAGGTGCCTTACACCCACTTTCTTCCAGACGACGTAACACTCTCTGCCTTCACAGCAGTACAAACGGATCGATACTTCATAAAGTCAGAAAGAAAGGATGCAGACCACTTCACGCTCTTCTTTAGCTATGGAGATGCGAGCCTACCACAGCTTACTCCACTGAATTTCAACGCTAAGGATGCCTTCTTGGAAGAGCCAAGTATGAACCAAGATACCATTACTTATTGGCTTCGTGACTCTGCGCTTATCAATCAAGACACCCTACGTATGAAGATGACTTACAATATGACGGACAGCACGGGGAGGCTTGTTCCACAGACCGAGACGCTTGAGCTACTCGCAAAAACACCTTATGCAAAGCGCTTGAAGAGCCAACAAGAGGAATACGACAAGTGGAAAAAGAAGCAAGATAAGGCTAAGGAACGTGGGAAAGCGTATGAGACTGCAATGCCAGCAAAGCCCCTTGACGTGAAATATAACGTCCCGTCGCAGATGAGTCCAGACCAGAATCTATCCTTCGAGATTGCTGCTCCAATAGAGAAGATCGATACTTCCAAGATACAACTCTATGAGAAGGTGGACAGCTCATGGTATCGAGCGAAGTACCAGTTGGGTACTGAACCTGGAAAACCACGTCAGTTACAACTCGTCAGTGCGTGGGATACGGGCAAAGAATACAGCTTGGAGCTTGATTCGGCAGCCTTCATAGATATCTATGGGAGGGTTTCTAAGAAGTACAAACAGGGTATTCGCATCCCTTCCATTGATGAGTATGGCACCTTAGTGATGTCTCTTGAGGGTATGAAGGGCAAGAACTGCCTCGTACAACTGCTCAACGAAAGCGATAAACCAGTAAGGGAAACAACCGCAAAAGACGATAAGGCGACCTTCTACTACATAAAGCCTGGCACGTACTACATGCGTCTCATTGTCGATGATAACGATAACGGCAAGTGGGACGGAGGCGATTATGCAACGCAGCGAGAGCCTGAAGCGGTGTATTACTACCCCAAATCCATAGAGTGCAAGGCGAAACGTGATGTGCAAGGAACGTGGAATCCACGCCTTCTACCACTCTATCAACAGAAGCCTGGAGCAATTACTAAGCAGAAGGCAGATACGCAGCGTAAGGCAAGAAGTCGCAATCTGGAGCGTGCCCGTAGCCTCGGTATAGACCTCCCAAGCGAAGATATACTACAAGGGAAGGTAAAGATTAAGAAGGTAAAGGATAAGAGGTCTGAGCCTAAAAAGTAGATTTTCACCCAATCCTAAGCCTCATCTATCCCCCCTCTTAATAACTAAAGAAATAAGAGAAAACCAGCTTTAAAAAACAAAGAGAGCCTTTCTTCAATTTGAAGAGAGGCTTTCTTCGCATCAAGGAGAGGCTCTCTTTGCCCTCAAAAGGGCGTTTCTTCATTTGTTGTGAGTTTATACGTCTATAGCAGTTATAGCCTCATACAAGGTAAAGAAAGGACTTAATGAAGCTTTCCAAGCATAAATGGCAAGTAGCGATAGACGATTGCTACAATACAGCTTGCCACTATGCAAACCAAAGCATAGGCTATCAGTACACTATAATAAGCCCCATGATAGCCTAAACCCACCTTCTCAAGTGCTAAAGATAAGCAAAGGGGAACACCTCCACAGACGAAATAATAAACAATACTATGCGCTCCAACCCACTCTAAAGGCTTACACCTTGGCAGTTGCTTACAAACATTGACAAGTAAGAAAATGCTCGTCAACATATCAAGGAAGAATAGGAAATAAGAGTCTATACCCATTGGGTATATCATTGTATGCACCCCTTTGCACGTTGCATAACCTTTTATTACTATAAGAAATATAAAGAGGAATGATGTGTATAATGGTGTGTTGATACGGTTGAAAACTTCTTTTCGATAATGATAAAACCATCCGATATAAAGGAAAAGGACTGCTTGCAAGGCATTGTTGATACACCAAGGATAATCAGTGGATTGTTGCGTTAAAAGTACCGAACCAACAAAAGCACAAAAGGAGAGAATGAATAAGGGTATAACTTTTCCACGAGTTATCCACAAGAAAAGGCTAAAAACAACTTCAGAAACTATCAAGGCAGCAATAAACCAAGAGGCTCGACCAGTCAAGATAGGCAATAATACGCTTTCCCAGTCTATACTCCACCCATGCACAAAGGCTTTAGGAAGTGCCAAAACAGCAGTAAAAAGGAAGTAAGGAAGAAGTAGACTGCGCCCTATCGAAGTCAGCTTGTGCCTCAAAGAAAAGCCTTGCTGCTTGTACATTAGATATCCTGACAGAAAGAAAAAGACGATTAGAACATTCGAAACATACCAATCATAAGGAATAAGGTTACCTCCTGTATAATAGATTTCAGTATGATCCAACAATATTGCCAACATACAGAAACCACGCAGCATATCTATCCAATGTTCCCTCTCTACCATCATTTGCACTATTGACAACCCCCATTATAGGTGTCCCTTATAGTCAAATCATTATAAAATCACTAATATTTCCGTTCTATCTAACAATCGCCAACTTACAAACAACACTATTGTTGCCATCTTCGTCAGCACTTTCAACCATGTAAACACCTGATGCAACAGGTTTACCGAACTTGTCCTTGCCATCCCAAACAAAGCTACCACCATTGCTAATACCCGCTGCAACGAGTACACCATTTGTAGTGACAATCTTCACATCAGCGTTCATTGAGAGTCCAACAATAGTGATTGGACCTGTATAACCGGGCTTAACTGGATTTGGATAAGCGTATGTATTGTCCTTACTCGGTCGGTCGGATGGTGTCGTCGCATCGCTCATGTAAGAGCATAAACCCTTGTCCGTGCCGAAGAAGACTTCGCCTGTTGCGTTGTTGATAGCGATAGAAAGGATATTATCCGATAGGAGTGGACTATTTGAAGAGAGGATATGTTTCACCTGTGTCATATTATCGGCACTAATGAGATAAACACCATTTGCCTTTGTTCCAAACCACTTCCTGCCTCCTCCATCAATAGCCATACAGGTGACATCAATGCCTGACAGAAGGTAATCGGCAAGGTTGGTACCATCGTTACGAGGCACTTTCACCTGCGTAAAGACGGCTGTTTCAGGGTTATCAATAGCCGAACGAGACAAGAGAAGTGGTCCTATCGTAGTGGTAACCCACACATCTCCATTCGACAAAGGCGTCACGCTATGGGGTACTAAGTCTAAGTTCGAACCATCCTGATTGACAAATCGAGTGAAAGAAAGCAACTTGTCGGTTGCTGGTTGGTAACAGTACAAAGCAGGATAGCCCCAGTGATCATTACAGAACCATAAGTTGTTGCGGTTATCGAAGACCATACTTGTTAGGACAGAGCCCCCTACTCCATCCTTCATAAGGGCTGGCTTACTGAAAGAAGTCATCTGGCCATCAGCCGAAAGACGCAAGAGATTCTCTCTGGAGGTTTGACTGTTTAATATCCAAAGGTTGCCTTTATTATCGAAACAAAGTCCATTAATAAGCACATAGTTGTTTCCTAACTCTCGTCCTCGGTCCATTGCGCCTTGTAACAAGCTGTTGTCTTTGTTATAATAAGTCTTTAACTCCCCATCAAGAAACTCATATAAGCCTGTTCTTCCACCAACAAATACATGGTTAGCATTGCGTGGATCGACTGCAAGAACATTATTATCAAGATAGTCATAGCCCGTTTTTAACGATAGATTCTCTTGATAATTCGTCCACTCATCATCGTGTAGAATCTGCACAGCACCAGGTGTATTAGAATCTCCATAACCTGATTTAAACATACCAGGGACGGTATATAAGCGGTTATTAAGGTATTGGATATAGGCAAAACCATTATACTTTGGACCTCCAGGACTCAATGTTTTCGCTTGATTAAGGAGGTTTGCATCCATCGTCTTAGGTCTTGCCACATAGCCACCAACTCGTGTCCAGTTGTTCTTATCGAGCAAGTTTGCCGCTAACGGAGCACGATATAGCCCATTAGACTGGCTTGCAGCATAGATGTAAGAACCATCTATATAACTGTAATTAACTGGAAAGGAGAGGTTGTAACTATCGCTTATTTCAGCCTTAGCAACATTCAGTTTGACAAGTCCGAAGCCTGTTGAGAGATAGCAATAAGCCCCATTCATATCAATACTATAGACTGTTTTGTCGGAAGTCAAAGCCTTTAAGTAATAGTCGGGTACGTTCGTAACGTTCCCCTTAGCGTCCATTAGATCGATATTATTGTCTTCGTAGACAATAACAAGGCGCTTGGCGACTTCATTCCAACCAATGAATCGGATGTCAATAGAGCTTAATCCGTTCTGTTTATCGTATGTTTGAATACTTTGATCAGCCTTATTATAGGTGTAAAGGGCATTAGATGCAAGTACATATAACCGATTGCCTCCTTGCTCAACCCATTGTATGTTGGCATAAGAAAGGTAAGACTTCCATGTCCCAATACCTCCTGCAATAGCAGAGAGAGAGGATATAAGAATGATAAAAGATAGGATAATTCGTTTTATTGTCATAGTGGGCTCTTGTCGAAATGAATATTATCTTGCTTGCTGCTCAAGGCTTATATAATACATGAGCTTATATACATTAAACAGAAAGACACTTGGTTTATTGCTTTCTAAACGATGTTTTAAGGGCTTATGAAGCAACTTGAAAGCCAAAAAGAGGAGCTTTGCGAGGTGGAAATGATGGATTCTTTCAACCATCTTAAGCAGTGAAGAGAAGTTGATTAAGTCCTTTCTGAATTGGAGGAGAGTGTGTAATGCCTCCTCGGTCTTGCTTATGTATGCCTCATTAGACTCAAAGTTACAGAACAGAACGGGGTTATCAATGTGGTTAATAGTAAGTCCTTGCTGTTGAAAACGCTTCCCCAACAACACGTCCTCATAGCCATAACGATTAATGCGCTCGTCGTATGGACATTCACCTAATGCACTTCTTCGTATGAGGATATTAGTTGCAAGATGTTGAAAAGGTTGTTTTTGTCGTTTTTCTATGATGTTATTAGCTTCGCACGCACACTCATATTTATATCTAAGATTCCCTTTCCATTGTTCTGGATTGCCACCTATTTTGATACCACCAACGACCACGTCACTTTCTGCCTGCGTGTATCTACGAATAAAATCGGGGTTATCAAGGGATAAATCACCATCTATGAAGAGGACACAATCACCTTTTGATTGCAAGAAAAGGAAGTTGCGGATGGCTGACCGACCGACATTCTCCTGCCTTATAATATACCGCACGCCCTCTAACTGACCAATGACTTTGTTACGCTCAACGATGTACTGATTCGTAGCATCAGCCATTGTCCCATCGTCAGCCACGATGATCTCATACGCAATACCACACTCCATACATTGCCGTTGCAGCTCTGTTACCAAAGCCACACAGCTACATTTATAAACAGGAAGGAGTATCGATAGCACGTAGATGAATGCTTTAGCAAGATGAGGATAGGTATTCTGCGAGCTTCTTAACGGCTCTTGCACGGTGAGAAATCTGATTCTTCACCTCTTCGCCAAGCTCTGCAAAGCTCTTGTCATAGCCTTCTGGGATGAAAATAGGGTCATATCCGAAGCCTTCTTTACCATGTTTCTCGGTTGCAATACGCCCTTCGACACACCCTTCAAATTGATGTTCTACACCATTAATGATTAATGAGATAACCGTGCGGAAACGTGCTGTACGATCCTTAACATTCGACATTTTCGATAGTAACTTACGCATGTTTGCTTCGCTATCGTGGTCGGTTCCCTCTGCATAACGGGCTGAATGAACACCGGGTTCACCATTGAGAGCATCCACCTCAAGCCCCGTATCATCCGCAAAACAATCGTGATTGTAATGCTCAACAATATAGGTTGACTTTTGGCGAGCGTTCTCCTCCAATGTTAAACCAGTCTCTGGAATATCCTCATGACAGCCTATTTCAGCCAAAGAGACAATCTCGAAGTCCTTACCTAAGATATCCTTTATCTCCTCAAGCTTATGTTTATTATTCGTTGCAAATACTATTTTCATCTCAAAAAGCCATTTATTCTTTGTTTACAGGCACACTCTCAGCAGCTTGTTGCAGCTTCTCTATCTGCTTCTTCTTATCCTTCTTTGCCTTAATCTTTATCTGATCAAAGCCCTCTCCATACACTCCTATGACCGAACTCTGGCTTACGAAGGCTGTAGGGTCAACCATCTTGATAAGACGGAAGATAGTTTTACTCTCGTTCTTCTTCGCCAGTAAGCATATAACCTTCATGTCATTGCCTGTGTACCAACCGTGTCCATCGAGTATAGTAAGGGCGTGCTCCGTCTCATCGACGATAGCTTTGGCTATTTCCTCATATTTCCATGAGAAGATAAGGAACTGTACTGACTCCCTCCGCATGTTCATTACGTGGTCAAGCATGAAGCATTCGATGAACATAGTGCAGTATCCAAAGACCATCTTATGCAATCGGTCGACCATAGAACCAAACTGCGGGAAGAAGAGACAACTACCTACTATCAATATATCGACGCCCATCAACACTTGTCCTAACGATATGTCGCGATACTTATTGACGCAGGCTGCGATGATATCAGTGCCTCCTGTACTTCCATTATTTAAGAAGACGATGGCAAGACCAGTACCAGTTATGCAACAGCCAATAATCAATGACATGAAATCCTGCCCTTCCCCGAGCACCTTAATGAAGTGTCCATGAGCATCAACAGGCATCAGGTCTTGTGCAAACTTCAGCATAAAGTAGAGCGCGAAGATAGCATATATGGTCTTCATCATAAACTTGAAGCCCAGAATCTTTAGTGCGACAACCAACAGGGAGATGTTGATTATCATGTAAGTGTTCTCTATCTTGAATCCAGTTGCATAGTAAACAATGGCGGACATACCCGTTACTCCACCCGTAACAATCTCATAAGGAAGGAGGAAGATAGTAAAGGCAACGGCATAAAGAAGCAGTCCCAACGTAAGAAAAAGATAATCCTTTGCTTCGGAACGGATGAGCTGTTGATTAATAGTCATAGGTTTTAAAAGGTATATAGAGGGGATGCGTGCAGTGTAAACACACATCCTCTCTGGTTATAATATTAGTTACTTACAAACGATGTTGATAATCTTTCGAGGCACAACGATAATCTTTACAATCGTTTTACCATCTATGTAATGCTTACTGCGGTCGTCTGCTAATGCGCACTTCTCAATGTCTTCCTTTGTAGCATCAGCCGGGAAAGTCATTTGGAAACGTGCTTTACCATTGAAAGAAACTGTCAGTTGCACCTCATTCTCCACCAAGTAAGACTCGTCCCAAGCTGGCCAAGCGGCATCACAAACGCTCTTTGTCTCACCACCCAACTGCTCCCACAACTCTTCTGCCATGTGTGGTGCAAATGGAGCGATGATGATTACCAACTTCTTTAAGAGTTCCTTGTTAGCGCACTTCTGCTGACTTAGCTCATTAACACATATCATGAACGCTGAAATAGCAGTGTTGTAAGAGAACTGCTCGATGTCTCCTGTCACCTTCTTGATGAGCTTGTGCACACTCTTCAACGACTCCTTCAATGGCTCCTCATCGTTCAGTTCCTGCTGATAAAGCTTCCAGAACTTCTTTAAGAAGCGGAAACATCCATCAATACCATTGGTATCCCAAGGCTTACTAGCCTCTACCGGACCTAAGAACATCTCGTAGAGACGAAGTGTATCAGCGCCATACTGCTCCACAATATCATCTGGATTGACAACGTTGAACATGGACTTTGACATCTTCTCTATCGCCCAACCGCACTTGTAAACGGCGTTACCTGCGATACTCTCGTTCGATGTTCTATCAGCCGACTTACTACCATCTTCAAAGATAAACTCGGCATCTTTGTATTCAGGACGCCATGCCTTGAAAGCCTCAACATCGAGAATATCAGCATGAACAATATTCACATCGACATGAATAGGAGTAGTTTCATACTTGTCTTTCAGCCCTAAACTAACAAAGACAGGAGCCTTTGAGTGGTCATCGGAATTGATTCGATAAACAAAGTTAGAGCGTCCTTGAATCATACCCTGGTTCACTAACTTCTCGTATGGTTCGTCTTTACAACTGCAACCAATATCGAATAAGAACTTATCCCAGAATCGACTGTATATCAAGTGACCTGTGGCATGCTCGGTACCACCCACATATAAGTCCACATTCTGCCAATACTCATCAGCCTCGCGACCCACAAGTGCATCGTTATTATGCGGATCCATGTAGCGAAGATAGTATGCCGAACTACCTGCGAAACCTGGCATTGTATTCAACTCAAGCGGGAATACGGTCTCATCATCTACTAATGACTTATCAACAACCTTGTTTTCTTTCTCGCTCCAAGCCCACATCTTCGCACGACCCAATGGTGGTTCGCCACTCTCGGTAGGCTCATATTTATCTATCTCAGGCAACTCCAGCGGCAAGCAGTCCGTTGGTACCATGTAAGGCATCCCTTTCTTATAATAGACAGGGAATGGTTCTCCCCAATAGCGTTGGCGTGAGAAGATGGCATCACGCAGTCGATAATTCACCTTCACACGTCCGATTCCTCTCTCACTAACAAACTTCTTTGTCTTTGCAATAGCCTCTTTCACCGTGAGCCCATTGAGAGAGAAACCCTCCAAAGCTGCCTCCTTACCTTCCGCAGGAGAGTTAATAACGATTCCTTCTTTCGCATCGAAGCTCTCTTCCGACACGTCCGCACCCTCAATCAGAGGTACGATTGGCAAGTTAAAGTGCTTTGCGAAGGCATAATCACGGCTGTCATGAGCAGGCACAGCCATAATTGCTCCAGTGCCATAGCCCGCTAATACGTATTCAGACACATATATAGGAAGCTGCTCACCAGTGAATGGGTTAATGCCAAAAGAGCCTGTGAAGACACCCGTCACCTTACGGTCTGACATGCGTTCAAGCTCTGTTCGCTTCTTTACATAAGCTAAATAATCCTCCACCTCAGCTCTCTGTGCATCCGAAGTAAGCTCTGCTACGAGTTCAGACTCTGGTGCAAGAACCATGAAAGTGACGCCAAACATCGTATCTGCACGCGTTGTGAAGATGGTAAACTTTCCTTCTTTCTGCCCTTCAGAACCATTTGGAGTAACATACTTAAACTCCACCTCTGTTCCTTCCGAGCGTCCTATCCAGTTCTTCTGGGTCTCTTTAATAGAATCAGACCAGTTTATCTTCTCTAAACCCTCCAACAGTCTCTGAGCGTATGCAGACACTCTTAGGCACCACTGCTTCATCAGCTTTTGCACAACTGGGTATCCGCCACGCTCGCTAACACCATTGACAACCTCGTCATTAGCCAACACTGTACCCAAACCAGGGCACCAATTCACCATCGTCTCACCCAAGTAAGCAATGCGATAGTTCATCAGTTTCTCCTGTTGCTCACGCTCATCCATGCTCATCCAATCGCGTGCTGAGAATACAAACTCCTCACTTTTAGCCACGTCGAGATTGAGAGTTCCCTCCTCTTCAAAGTGCTTTACGAGTTGAGAAATAGGCTGCGCCTTCTGCAAACGATTGTCGTAATAGGAGTTAAACATCTGCTCGAATGCCCATTGAGTCCAATGGTAGTAATGCGGATCACACGTTCTTACCTCTCTATCCCAGTCGAATGAGAAGCCAATCTTATCCAGTTGCTCACGGTAACGGGCTATGTTTTTCTTCGTCGTAACCTCTGGGTGTTGTCCAGTCTGTATGGCATACTGCTCTGCGGGGAGCCCATAAGCATCGTAACCCATAGGGTTTAAGACGTTAAAACCATTGAGTCTCTTATAACGAGCATATATATCACTGGCTATATAACCCAACGGGTGACCCACATGTAAGCCTGCTCCGGATGGGTAAGGGAACATGTTTAGCACGTAGAACTTCTGTTTATTCTTATCTTCAACAACCTTGTAAGTCTTCAAATCAACCCACTTCTGTTGCCATTTCTGCTCAATGTCTCTGAAGTTGTATTCCATTCTTTTCACTTGTTATAACTAATGTGCAAATTTACAAAAAGTATTCGATACTAATGCTATTTACCGGTCTTTAATTCGCTTAACGACCAACGATTAAAACACTAAAAAGGATGGATTGGAACAGAAAGAACATGGTTTTAGACAAGAGGTACACGATGAATAAATAGGGATCGTACATATTTTTATCACGGAATACACGAATATAAGGAGTTCACAGAGGCATTATGACACCGAGACCTAAAGGTCATCAAACGCACAGAAACCTAACGGGAGCAAGTCAGGGGAAGCCTCATCGCTGTATAACCAGCCCCCACCTCGTTAGCAAGAACAACAAGGCTCCACACAAGGAAAGGCTCTCTTCGATTTGAAGAGGACGTTTCTTCCATGCAAAGAGGGCGTTTCCTTGCCATGAAAAGGGCGTCTCTTCACATCGAAGAAACGCCC
>ERZ772807.303-NODE-303-length-30918-cov-14.234715_pt1 | contig 30918 bp, 25 predicted proteins | sample MGYA00511472_ERZ772807 | MGnify/ENA primary metagenome ERZ772807 (study PRJEB29015, sample SAMEA2737947) | human oral metagenome | biome: human oral; feature: human-associated habitat; material: dental | place: China | collected 2039 ... | reverse complement strand
TGTGTGTTACACTTTTATTTGGTTCTGCCAAATAAAAGATGTTAAAACTTACACTGCTTGAAAAATTATTTTTCGTCTGCATACAAACACTTTCTGTTTAATTCGGCGGCAAAGGTAATACTTTTTTGGGAGATAAAAAACAAATTGTAATAAAAACACTCAAAGGCTGCCCACATGACGGCTGATGATTACCCTAAAAAAGCTCCTGCTCAAGCTTGTTGAGCAGGGGCATTCGGTTCCTAAACACATTCACTGCACCGACTTCGGCGGCAGTGTGACGGGGAACAGTGGGCTGTCGACATGCTCTTGATAGATGATGTCGACGAGTTGTTGCACGAGATCGGGATGCTCGGCGGCGAGGTCGTGGTCCTCGTGCAAATCGGTTTCGAGATTATAGAGATGGGGCACGCCCTTGATGACCACCAATTTCCAATCGCCTCGGCGCACGGCAATCTGGTTGGTTTCGGCAAACTCCCAATAGAGATGGGGGTGGCGTTGCTGTGCGGTGTCGTGCCCAAGGAGCGTTGGCACGATGGAAAGTCCGTCGAAATAGTCTATTTTTAGGCGGCGGTTACGATAGCGTTGGGCACAATTTTTCACGCCGGCCAACTCGCTAAACGTGGGCATAAGGTCATAGAAAGCAAAGGGCAACGCGCTGACTTGCCCGGCTGCGATGTGGCCTTCCCAACGGGCAATAAACGGAATTCGAATGCCACCCTCGTAGCATTGTCGTTTGAGTCCGCGCAGCTTTCCATCTCGATTGAAGAACGTGGGATCGGCACCTCCCTCCTCGTGGGGGCCGTTATCGCTGGTGAAAATCACGAGCGTGTTGTCGTCGAGTCCCTTGCGTTTAAGCAGCGCCATAATCTCGCCCACATAGGCATCCAAACGGGTTATCATGGCAGCAAACTGCGCATGGGTGTGCTCCACAGCGTTGTAGCGCGATGGTTCCTGTCCGCCCCAGGTTTTATCGACAAAGAACCGCTTCTTGTAGAACGCTACCAACGAGTCATTGGGCTGTGCCAATTCGGCATGGGGCAGCGTGTAGGTGAGCACTCCAAAGAAGGGTTTGCCGGGCGTTTGCGCCTCAAGCCATTGCAAAGCGTGGCGATGAATGAGGTCGGCCGAATAGGCTGTGCGCTTGTGATAGTCGTCACCAAACATGGGATAGGCGATATTCTCGTCTAACACCACGCGCCTCACGCCTTTGTCGCCCTGCGCCCGACTGTAGGCATTGAGGAAATTGGGGTAGTAGAGATGGGCCTGAAACTGGCAGATGTAGCCAAAGAACTCGTCAACACCGCGCTTATCGGGTGTGGAAACCGATCCTTCGTAGCCACCTGCCCACTTACCAAACATGCCCGTCTGATAGCCGTTGGCTTTCATGATTTCGGTCAGAAGGATATGGTTGGGGGCGTAGGGATGTTGCCCCACAACGGCAAAGTCGGTGTTTTGGCCATACTTCACGGTGTGCTGGGCATCCCAATATTCCTTGTTGCCGCGCACTTCGGTGTGTCCGCTGTGCTGCCCTGTCATGAAACACGCCCGCGACGGTGCGCTCACAGGTGCTCCGGCATAGGCCTGAGTGAAGCGCATGCCCTCGGAAGCCATGCGGTCGATGTTGGGTGTGAGGATGTAGGGCTGTCCATAGCAGCCCAAATCGCCATAGCCCATGTCGTCGCACATGATGTAGAGAATGTTGGGCTTCGTGGTTTTTGCGGCCTGCGCCGGCAGCAGGGCAAACCATGTTGCCGGCGTGAGCCAAAGCGATGAAAATGTTTTCATTGTTCGTTTAATTGTTTAATCCGAAAAGTTCGTTGTAACCGGGGTTCTGCGTGAGCTGCTTGTTGAGCACAATTTGGCTTGTGGGCACCATACTCAAATAATAGGTATCGAGCCACCCGCCATGCACAAGCGGACTTTCATAGGTGTAAATCCAGCCACTTCCGGCGCTGTTGTTCTCGGCAGCAGCCTTGCCATTGGTGCTGATTTCGTCGTAATCTACAAACTGCCCCGTGTAAGCATTGGCACGCGGTGCATAGATGTTTTGCGTGGCGGTAGTCCACAGTCCACAAGGCTGCCGGTTGACATAGTAGGCCGCTTTCGCCCAGCGTCGCACATCGTAGAAAGCAAAACCCTCACCAAAGAGTTCGATTTGACGCTCGCGGCGAATTTCCCACAACACGGGATCGACATTATAGTTGCCAAACTTTCCGCCGTGACCTGTCCACCAGGGTGCCGTACCGCGGTCGCGATGGGGATCGAAATTGTCGTCGATGTTGGCTACAACCATGTGAGCCACACCTGCTCGGTCGCGCAGTTTGTTGATGGTTTTGTCGGCCACTGCCTGCGTGAACAGCCCCAACTCCCAAGCCGCCTCAGCATAGTTGAGCAACACTTCCTCAATCTTGAAGATGGGTTTGTCGGCCGTACAGAACGCCGATGAGCCTGTGGAGAACTCCCATAAGTCGTAGTTTTTCCAGAAATAATAGCCCGTGCGGCAACGCATATAGGGCACGCGTGCGTCGGTAGTGAGGTTGGGACTCACGGGTGTTAGTGCGGCTCCCCAGTTTTGTCCGGGGCATCGTTTCATGCCTTCTCCACCGGCTGCACCACCCCGCACACATTTTTCGTTGGCGCCCATGTAATCAATGTAATAGCGATATTTCGCAGCTTCGGCCGCTGTCACCACATGTCCTTGGTTGTTGTCACCAGCTTGCAGAAACTTCCATGTGCGGAAGGTGTTGACATTGTCGGGCACTTGCTTGTTGGGTGCCACCACATAAGGCGGCTGAATATTTTGATACAAGCGCGGATCACGGTCGGCAAAGGTGCCCCACATATCCTTGCCACGCCCGCCTTGATAGCCCGAAGCGGCATTGCCAATGGGCAATCCGTTTTGCATGAGAAACAAATCAACAGTGTATTGCGGCACATCGGCAGCGTTAGCAGCAATGTGTTCGAAATCGTTGTAGCGATTCATCAACACGTTGTTCACAAACGACTTGTAGTAAATCACACCGGGCTTACCTTTCAGATTCTCCGTCGTCCACAGCTCACCATATCCCGTTGCAGGCGTATGATGGGCGTCCTCACCTTGATAGAGCGTAGGATAAGCATCCATCAATTCTTGTGAAACAGCCATACAGCGGCGTAGATAGGCCTCAAAAGGCTCATTCAGTCCATGGTATTTCGCCCATGTGGCTTCACGAAGCAGAAAGCGTGAGAGTGCCGCCTTGACGGCATTGGCTGTGAGGGTGTTGTCGCCATCGTTGAAGTTACCGATGTGTGCGGCAGCATATTCCAAGCGTGCGATGATGCTATCGGCCACCACAGCACGCAGAGTGCGCGGACCATAACTCTCGGGATTGCTCTCATCCAACACTTTTGTCACCCAAGGCACATCGCCAAAGCGGTCGATGAGCTCCATATACCAATAGGCAGAGAAGAAATAACCCACCGAACGCCAATGCGCTATCTGTGCAGACGTGAGGGCACCATCGTTCAAATGGCTCATCATGATGTTTATTCTTCGGATGTAGTCAAAGTCCCATCCGCCCCCATCAGCCGTCGCTGTGATGGTTTCATAAGCGTAGGGATTGCGGGCATTATCGCGGTGTGTGACCAAACCGCCATACCAATCACCGGTAAACTGAGCCTGCATGTAACTGCTGTTGATGCTTGTGCGAATGGTGGTGTTGGTAAACATTTCATAACAAGGGTTCATAAACGCCTTGAAGTTGTCGTATTCTTTGAAAGCATTCTCTTCGGTGAGGTCGGTCAAAGGGTATTTTTCCAAGAAACTATCGTTGCAAGCAGTCAGCACGGTGGCTGCGAGCACGACGACTGTTATCATCTTTTTCATAAGAATATTTTTTAGATTAGAATGTAATGCTGGCACCCAACGAGATGGTGCGATAATAGGGATAGCCCCACGAAATACCGTTGCTCAAGGCATTGGCCGTGGTTGATGCAGCCGTTCCTTCGGGGTCATAACCCTTGGGAAGATGACTGAAAGTGGCCAAATTCTCTACACTAACATAGAGTTTGGCATCTTGCAACATCGCACGTCTCACCCATATTTTAGGTAAGGTGTAGGCCAACGTAATATTCTTGATGCGCAGATAGGCTGCATTTTGCAAATATTTGTCGCTCACCCGCGTGTTGGAACCCACGTTGTTACCTTGGTCATAAATGCGGAATAGCTTGCTGTTGGGATTCACAGGTTGCATATAGTCGGGGCTCGCAGGGTCATAGCTCTTTGCCCGCCAATAGTCGGTTTGGTTGGCATAGAGCGCTTGAAACACGGCATCACCTGCGCCAGCACCGCCAAAGGGGAACAGCGCTGCACCGCCAAGCCAATAGTCACGCTTGCCAACGCCCTGCAACATCACGTCTAAACTGAAACCTTTGTAGCTCGCACCAAGGTTTGCACCAAACTGATAGCGAGCGGCATCGTTGCCAATAATCTTGCGGTCGCCGGGATTGTCAACGGTGTTGTCGCCGGCATTGATGACGCCATCGCCACGCAAATCTTTAAACTTCATGTCGCCAGGTTGCGGATTTGCTCCGTTAATCTTCGTCACACCAGGCTTCAGGGTCCAGGTTTTATGCCGGGCATCGGCTTCGTTAAAGTCGTCAAGGGTATAATAACCATCGGCCACATAGCCCCATATTTCGCCAATCTTGCGCCCTACATAGTAGTCGGAAAGCAAGCGCGACTCATTGTTAAACTTCGTGATCTCGGCCTGACTGTCATAGAGATTGAACCCTATGTGATAGTCCACCGCTCCAATCTTGTCGCGCCATGTCACATTGAGTTCCCACCCTCTGTTCTTCATGTTGGCCACATTCTGCAACGGCGCCGATGTGCCCACCACCTTGGGAATTTCAATTCCGGCAGCCAACATGCCCGTTGTGCGGCGATCAAACCAATCAAACGTGGCAGTAAGACGGTTCTTGAAGGCATAGAAATCGAAGCCAACATTAAACGTTGTCACCTTCTCCCACGTGAAATTGCGGCTCACCAAGCCTGGCGAGGTGATGTAAGTGGTCTTGCTTTCACCATCTAATATATAGGTGCCACTGCTGTTGACACTCATAATGGGCGTGAACTGATAAGGACTGATACGCTGGTTGCCCACCGAACCATAGGACAAACGGAATTTCAAATCATCCAACCAGTTGTGCGACCACGTCATAAACGCCTCCTGACCCATGCGCCAACCCACACTCACAGAGGGGAAAAAGCCGAAACGATGGTTCTTAGGAAACTTCGAAGAGCCATCATAACGTCCGTTTACCTCTAACAGATAGCGGTCTAAATAGGCATAATTCAAACGCGCAAAACCGCTGCGAATGGCATATTCTGAATACTTATCAATGATGGTTTTCTCACCGGTTCCGCCGGCAAACGAAGGCACAGTGGGCACGGCTTGTGCCAACACATTGCCATAAAAATAACGATAATAGGATTTCTCTTGGTTGAAACCCGCCATCACTTTAAACGCGTGCTCGCCCCATTTGCACTCATAATTGGTAAAGAGGTTCAAGGCATTGTATTTTGTGGTGGCGTCATACATGCGATAGAAATCCTGTCCCCTCTCGGTAGAATATTTTGCAGCAAGCTGGGCATCAGCAAATCTAAACCGCCCGGAATAAAACTGTTGATGCTCATCAAGACGGTCATAAGTATATTCACCTGTGATATGCCAACCCTGAAGCGGACGGAAAATGGCACGCAACGACACCCGTGGCATGGATTTCTCAACCAACGAAGTGGGCGCATACGTGAGCATATTGAGCGGCGTTTGCGAAGGCAAATCTTCTTGAATGCCTAAAATCGAGCCCGGAATACGTCCCTCGGGATAGTAGTTAATAAGACGGGTTGAATAGAAACCGTTCATATTGCCAATGTTCTGGGGCGCTTGTTGCGTGGAATTAGTGTAGGTGAAGGTGGCCTCTTGCGTATACCATTTTTGCACATCGGCCGCAACAAAGCCACTGATAGTCTTGCGGCGGAACATGTCTTTATCGGTCACCAACGGCCCATTCTCACGACTTAAGCTGCCCGAAAGACGATAACGCAACGTGCCGGTACCGCCCGAAACCGTTAGATTATGGTTGGTAATGGCACCCGTAGTGAGAATGTTCTTGGCCAAATTCTTTTCCGAGAGCCAGTAAACGCGGCCGTCGGTGTCTTTAAAGATGCCGTCGCCCACAGTGGCAATCGATGCTGGGTCGCGCTGATATTGTTGCAGATAGTTGCGCCATTTGCTCACTTCGCCGTTACCCGCCCAATAAGAATTGGAGTAGCCTGCTTCGAGATAGGCATCTAAATATTCCATCAACGATGCCTGTTGCAAATGGTTGAGCGAGTGTTCCCAGCCCACATTAAAGTTGTAATTGGCCGTAAACCGGGCATTGGCGTTGGGGCGTTTCAAAGTTACCAAAATCACACCACCGGCAGCACGCGCACCATAAATGGCCGAACTGGCAGCGTCTTTCAACACCGTCACACGCTCAATGTCCTCGGGATTGAGTGCACTGATGTCGCCTTCCACATTGTCAATGAGCACAAGCGGTGCGCCTCCGTTGATAGAAAGCGTGCCACGCACATTCATTGATTTTGTAAATCCCGGTCCGGAACCACCGCCAATGGTTAATCCCGGCATCGCTCCTTGCAGTGCAGCCGCAGCATTTACCATTGGACGATCGCCCAAAACATCGCTCATTTTCACCTGCGAAACCGAACCGGTGAGGTTGGCTTTCTTCTGTGTGCCATAGCCCACCACCACCACTTCGTCGATGGCTTTGGCCTTATCTTGCAGCGTTACCGAAAGATTGGGGGCCGCTTTCACCTCTTTTTCGCTGAACCCCACATAGCTAATGACTAAGGTTGCGCCTGCAGGCACCTGCACTTTGAAATGTCCATCAAGGTCGGTTATTGTGCCGTTCGACGTGCCTTTCTGCACCACCGAGGCGCCAATGAGCGGCTCTCCCTGTCCATCTTTCACTAAACCGGTAATGGTTGTCACACTTTGCGCATTCACACCGAGTGGAATGAGCAGCAGCAGCGCGAGCAAAAGCCTGCCTACTGCGGTCTTACTTCGTTGTTGATAACTGTTCATCTGTTTAAGTTTAAGTAATATATAAAAGTTTTATTGACGTTTCATTCTGCTAAAAGTTCTCACCAGCACCTACCAGGATGCACAGAAAGCACCGTCCCATAGCTTGCACATCTGCACCCATTTGTAAAGGAAGATTTTTAATATCTTATGCTGTTTTATGACTGTTTTAGCGCCTTTGAATAGCTTTTCCATTGGTTTTACATGCGCTCTTTCGTAAAAGAATTTCATGTTAACAACTTCTTAAGCGGTCGTTCAGGCGGGGTAAATATAGTTCTTTTTTTTGATATGCACCATACTATTTAGCATTTATTAACTCGATGTTGATAACCCATCATGCCACTTCACCAACAAAACACTGCGATATTGCACAGAAAACTGCGCTATATTATACGGAAAACTCTACTATATTGCACGAGAAAATGCACTATATTGCACGAGAAATAAGTACAAAAGAAAGGAGGATATGCCTTTTTTGACATATCCTCCCATCATTGGATGTAGATTGAAACTATTCATTCGTCGCTGCAAAATGAGCGCGATTGAAAAAGAGTTGGCGGTCTTTTAGCACGATAATGACAGAGAGTGCAAGCAACAAAAGGGTCTGAATGCACTTGCTATCGGGGTGGGTAGAGAATATTTCATTGAAATATCCTGCTGTGATATGAAACACGATTGCCACGAGAACGTTACGGTTGGTTTTGTAATAAAGCCAGTTCATCAGAATGACAAATGGAAAAATGCTGACGATGAAGTTCAAACTGTATAGCCACCCTTCATGCACTACGTTAGCATGATAGTAGCCTTTGATACCGGCAAGGGGGAAATGCCAAACAGCCCAATAGGCAGCAAAAACGATAGAGGTCTTAAAAAGGTTCATTTGTAAACGCAAACTATCGGTGCCATAACCATGCCATGCAAGTTCTTCGAGCGTAGGTGCAAGGATAAGCAGAAACCATACGGGAAAGACACCCGAGGTGAATGTATAATGACCTGTTACGATAAACTGGGACGGACTATAGCCAAAGAGCAACGATATTGCCATGGCACACAGAATACTTGCAGGCATCAACAGGCAAGCCGCGAGGTAATAGGACCACTTGTTGGGCGACAAATTCAAGAACCTACCAAAGAAATCCTTTCGCAAAGTGCCACTCCTAAGAACCAACATGAGGGTTAAAACCATCGGAAAACAAAGTCCTATCAGACCCAACAGAGGGGCTACCCATGCACTTTCCGCGTCAATAAGATGGTGACTTACATAACTGGCTGCGAACCAAAAAGCCCAAGGAATAAGTGTACTTAAAAGATAGAAGAGTGCCGTATGGCGATACTTGCTGACAATATTTTCTTTCATACCGTTTGGTCTTTATAAAAACAATCCTCGTCGTCATCTATTTCCGTTTGCTGCGATGGCAATAAAGATTGACGTTTTACTTCACTTCCTTAAAAATAACAGATACAAATCATCACTGTGTTCGTGTCAGATGCTACCTATATGCGCAAAAACAAAAACAACAAACGATAATCCAAATGTTACAAAAACACTTACAAAGATACTTTCCGCATGCCCCTTCAGTGCAGAAAAAGCCTATCAAACACAGTAAGTCTACCCACTTTTTTGATTTAAATCATTTCTTGTTAAGTAAAAAATGCAAACAGATGTGAGAACCACATCAGCACCTTCACTCGGATAAACCATTCGCCTTTTAGGCGGGAAAGTGGCCATCAGACATCATAAAGATAAAGAAAAAGCTATTAAAACGGCTCCAGCTACCCATCATTATAGCAGAAATTGTTTATCTTTGTCCACATATTGTTTATGATACATGTGCTCATTACGTCATGAGCATGCCAAAGATTAGACTTTATGCCATACGCAAAGATGAAAGAAATCACGACCCGCCTTTGGGGAAAGTACGATGTTCGCTTCACGGCTAACGAAGATATCAATATCATCGTTGGCATCAATGGTAGTGGGAAAACCACCCTATTAAATGAAATCAACAAGATGGCCATTGAAAAAGTTGAGGATAAAAACCGGGTCGTATATGTGCCTTCTATCGATAATATCGCCATACGCGACGGACGAAAGGTTGCCAATGCTTTGACTCAGGATTTGGAATTTTATATGTTTGACATGAAGACCGGGCCTTCAATGATGTACCAACGCATGGCGATGATTGATGCTCCTGCTGAGAAACAAGCAGAGATGAAAGCACGTATTGGAAATTTCTGCACAGCTATCAACGGACTGTTGAAAGAAACTGGTAAGCATATCGAGATTGAAGGAAATAAATTCAACATCATTTCTCATGATCAAACGATAATCCCTCTCCATGCATTGTCTTCTGGAGAAAAGCAAATCCTCCTCATCCTACTCCGTGTATTTCTGTTGGAAGAAAAGGACTCTTACGTGCTACTTGATGAACCCGAGAACTCACTTGACATCAGTTGGCAATTTGAACTCATCAACCTTTTGGTGAAGCTCAACCCTAATGCTCAGTACTTCATCACGACTCATTCTCCAAGTATCTTTGGAGATGGATGGGGAAACAAGATTATCTATATGGAAGAGGTAACAACTCCAGTCAAGTAATGGCCACATGAGCAACATCGAAGACCAAGCACGATACTATAATAATCTTCCATTGCGCTACCGAAACATCAAGGCTGTTGTGCATTTAGAAGCTAAAGAGGATATTCCTTTCTGGGATTATCAGTTGCAAAACGCATATCCATCAAAATATCATTACGTTACCTATTCCAAGAATAATAACGGGGCTGATGCAAGAGGATGCGAGCAATGTCTTCGCTATAAGCCTTACCTGACGAAACGTTTCTTCATTTGTATAGATAGCGACTTGCGTCTGTTAAAAGGAGAAGAAGGGCTCACTGCAGAAAATAGAATTGCTCAAACATATACATACTCTTGGGAAAATCATCTTTGTGAAGCAGAACATCTTCAGCATAGATATCACACAAAAGTTCCAAATCCGGGATTCGATTTTAGCATTTTTCTCAAAAATCTTTCCATTGTTCTTTATCTACCACTGCTATATCTTGTGCATGATAGCCAAGAGCCAAGTCTGAATCAACAATGGAATATCCACAAGTTTAATGCATGTCTGCCCCTACAACCGAATCGAAAAGAGTTAGAAGATAACGGAAAGCCCTATATTGAAAAGGTAAAAAAGTTGTTTGCTGACGCACTCAAGAGCTTGCAACCGCCTGCAAACATGACGAATGAGAATCTGAAAAAAGAAGAGGCTTATCTTCATATCCAAGGCCATCAAATCTACAAGTTAATTCTCCATATCGGTACTTTGCTATGCAAAGGGACTGGTGTTGCCTTCAAGACTGACATCCTTGATAAAGCTTCCCCCATCAATGGCTATTCGGAAATAGAGAATTTGCAAACAGATCTCAAACAAATCCTTTCCGTAGAATAAACACCAAACATTGCATTCAAGGCTTCGTTTTATCTTTATTGCAACATGAAACGGGACAATATGATGATTGAGTGCAGATAAAAAAAGGAGGATATGCCCTTTTCTGACATACCCTCCCATCATTTATGTAGGTTGAATTCATCTGTCTTTCTAAACCCTTTCGAAACCATTAGGCCTCAATATGCCCCAAGGTAATCTCTTTACCCACCTTGCCTTCGAGGATTTTGCGACTCAAATCGTTGAGCACATAGTCCTGAATGGCACGTTTAACGGGGCGTGCTCCAAACTCGGGATCATAGCCTAATTCGGCCAAATCATCAATCGTTTCCTTCGTCCAATGCAAGGTGAAGCCCTGTGCAGCAAGCATTTTCTGCACGCGTTTCATTTGCAACTCAACCACTTCACCAATCTCCTCCTTCGTCAAAGCGTGGAAGGTGATGATGTCATCAATGCGGTTAAGGAACTCGGGACGCATCAACTTCGTGAGCTGTTCGCGCGTTGCGTTGCTCGTCATGATGATGATAGTGTTCTTGAAATTCACCAAACGACCTTTGTTATCCGTCAACCTTCCGTCGTCAAGCACCTGCAACAAGGTGTTGAACACATCGGGATGGGCTTTCTCTATCTCATCGAAAAGCACCACACTATACGGCTTACGGCGCACAGCTTCGGTTAATTGTCCACCCTCATCATAGCCCACATATCCTGGAGGTGCACCGATAAGACGCGTCACACTGAACTTCTCTTGATACTCACTCATGTCGATACGTGTCAGCATGTTCTCGTCATTGAAGAGATATTCGGCCAAAGCCTTTGCCAATTCGGTCTTACCTACGCCCGTTGTTCCCAAGAAAATGAACGACGCAATGGGGCGATTAGGGTCTTGAAGTCCTGCACGACTGCGACGAACGGCATTCGAAACGGCTTCAATAGCCTCGTTTTGTCCAATCACTCTGAGATGCAACTCGGCCTCCAAATGCAAGAGCTTGTCGCGCTCACTCTGCAACATGCGGCTCACAGGAATGCCAGTCCAGCGGCTCACTACTTCGGCAATATCGTCAGAAGTCACCTCTTCGCGAATCAAAGACTCACCCTGTTGCTTACGAATTTCCTCACGGCGATGAGCAATATCGTCATCAATCTGCTTCATTTCGCCATACCGAATCTCGGCCACACGCTGGTAGTTTCCCTCGCGTTCGGCACGTTCGGCCTCAAGTTTCAGTCCTTCTTTCTTCTGTTTCAACTGCGAAATCTGATCCACTTCGGCCTTCTGTGCTTGCCAACGAGCACGAAACGCATTCACCTTATCTTTGAGTTCGGCAATCTCTTTTTCCAATAATGCAATCTTCTCGGTGTCGTTCTCGCGCAAAATGGCTTGCCGCTCAATCTCCTTTTGTTTCAGGCTACGCTCCATTTCATCAAGCTCTTCGGGCACGGAGTCGCGCTCCATACGCAACTTTGCAGCCGCCTCATCCATCAAGTCAATGGCTTTATCGGGCAAGAAACGGTCAGAGATATAACGCTCCGACAGCTGAACAGCCGCAATACAAGCATCATCTTGAATGCGCACATGGTGGTGGTTCTCATATTTTTCCTTCAAACCACGCAGAATACTAATCGCATCTAACTCATCGGGTTCGTCGACTTTCACCATCTGGAAGCGGCGTTCCAAGGCTTTATCCTTTTCGAAATACTTTTGATATTCGTTCAAAGTGGTCGCCCCAATGGCACGCAACTCACCACGAGCCAAGGCGGGTTTCAACAAGTTTGCAGCATCCATTGCGCCTTCACCACCACCTGCTCCGACGAGCGTATGAATCTCATCGATAAACAAAATGATTTCACCATGCGCATTGGTTACTTCCTTAATAACCCCCTTTAAGCGCTCTTCAAACTCACCTTTATATTTTGCTCCAGCCACTAACTGGCCCATATCGAGCGAATAAAGCTGCTTGTTTTTGAGGTTTTCTGGCACGTCACCTTTCATAATTCGCTCGGCCAATCCTTCAACGATTGCCGTCTTACCAGTTCCGGGTTCGCCCACTAAGATAGGATTGTTCTTGGTGCGTCGACTCAAAATCTGCAACACACGGCGAATTTCTTCGTCACGTCCTATCACCGGATCGAGCTTACCTTGGCGCGCTTTCTCCACCAAATTAGTGGCATATTTGCTAAGCGCCTGATAGTTTTCATCGCCACTTTGCGATTTCACTTGCTGCCCTTGGCGCAACGATTCAATAGCCTTTCTCACACCCTCTTCCGTGCATCCGGCATCTTTCAGAATGCGACCTGCCGTGTGATTGCCTTGCATCAGAGCCAACAAAATAGGCTCTACCGACACAAACTCATCACCCATTTTCTGCGAAAGCTCCTCGGCTTTGTTGAGCACCTGCACCGAATCGTTGCTCAGATAGGGCTGTCCACCCGAAACCTTCGGCAGATGTTGCAACTCATTGTGCAACGCCATGTCCACAGCTTGCGCATTCACACCGAGCTTTTGGAAAATGAAATGCGTAATATCTTGCGCCTTCTCCAAGATTCCTTTCAGCAAATGTATCGGCTCAACACTCTGCTGTTGTGCGGCTTGTGCAGCCTGAACACCCGCTTGAACAGCCTCTTGTGCTTTAATTGTATATTTGTCTAATGTCATACTTTAAACTCCTTTCTTTTGTTTTCCCATACGGATGCAAAGCCGATACCAAGACCATTCGTCTGCCAATTTGTCACCCATACACAACATTCTGTCATACATCATACGCCCTATGCTATGAAAACATGCTGTAATCCACTCATCCACATGCCGCTTTTCCACTTACTGTTAACGGATAAAAGTAAGAATAGCGTTTTGATTACATCCCTTTATATCACAGCAAGATAGCTATACCTTCCTATTATTACAAATCCAACAGATTACCAAAACATGCTACACGTTACCTATAACCTGTTTCTCTTATAGATATTTTGAAACATATCTATCTCACGTTTGCTTATACCAAGCTTAACAGCAACAGCTTCCCATTGCCCGATACCCATCATTACTTCACCGATAATTGCCCGGGCTTCTTCCTTGTTAATCATATACTCCTTGCAAGAGTCCAGCAAAATTTGTAAATTCGATTCATTCGTTGACGAGTTGATAAGCAGACTTTGATATGTACCGAGCGTAGGATTCAGGTCATAAGCCGGTGCCAAAGTCCACCCTTTTGGGGTAAGCAAGAAACCATGATTACGGAAATGATCATCACAATTACCAATAGCTATATTGAAAGCAACCCGACGATAGAGTTGAAGAATGTTCTCCTTGACATCACAACAATGCTGAAGAATAAAGTCTACGATATCAAGATAGCCATTTCCACTCCCTGCATCACAACCATCTGTAAGCCCTAATAATGTCATTGCTGATGCAAAGTGGATCCTTTTACCCTCTACAGTGCGGTCAAAACGCTTCGATAGAAATGTATGATACGTATCACCAGAATGAATAACTCTTATTTCAGCGGCCACAACACCAGCTTCTTTAGCAAGCAGATGACTATGATATTCCCATAAAGCTACATCGTAATCATCCTTCCGTGAAGGGAACTTCGCAACATAAAGGCTCCCTTCTTCATCTACTACAACAGCCTTAGGACGAGCTCCCCCCAAAGATGTTCCAGGATGAACGAGTTGCCTGATCCATTTCTTCTCAGGCATAAGGTGTCTTTCTTCACTACGTTCAAACTCCCTACAGGCTACAACCAAGGTGCGAATGTCTGTGATAGGCGGAATGCAAAGATTATCCCTACTGTTAATAAATGCACCTGCTGGTGTTTCCTTAAATCGGAAACCTCCCATACGAGAGAAATCATCTATACCAATAAGATAGTCGAATGAAGACAAATGTCTTGCCGGACGCCTCTCTTCTTTCGCTTGAATTTGCTCACGACGATTCAAGAGTGTTCTCCCCCAACGGTCTGGTAATGCATCACAAAAACAACCAAAGATATCTTTTCCTGGCTGCGTGTACTGTCGACCTGGATAGCTATTGATGTCTGCACTCAAAAAAATACTGCCATAGTTGGCAAGCCATTCCTTATCAAACTCAAAAGAATAGGAGTCTGAACCACGAAGAGATTCATAACCAAGTGTACCTATCAGCATTGGAGATTCCAACCAATCGAAATCACCATACAGCAATAATCTGTTCATTTATTCACCCCTTTTTCGAAGCGCGCTCACGATGTTTGAGCGCAAGATCCTGCAATGCTCGCCCCATTTCGTCCTTCTGTGCCAAGCATAATATATCATCCTCCAACTGCAAAGCATACAGTACGCGCAGATAAATACCGATAGCAACCGTTGGTATCCCTTTTTCTATCCTATTAATCGTAACAGGAGAGCACGTAGCACGTTCTGCTATTTGCGCAATACTCAAATTACGACGCAAACGGGCAAGTTTAATCTGTTCGCCGACCACCTGCATTTTCTGTTCCAATTTGCGGGGAAGTTTTGTTCCCATCGTTGTCTTAACCATATTGTTATATTCAATTCAATGCACAAATATAGCACCTTTTATTCATTTTATGATATGTTATGGAGAGAAATATTGTCTTATTCCAATCTTTAACATAAAAGCGAAACCGTGAAAATGAAATACCTCTTCATATTTATGAGCAATACCTCTATTTCAGAATAAACCCTGAAGAAAGGCAACATACGCCTACGTTTACCTACTTTTTAACAAGCTATGATAAGAATTCTTATCTCAAACAGGGGCAAACTCCCCTGGAAATAGTTATATTTGCAGCATGAAGCGCAACAGAAAAAAAATATTATATTTCCTCAAAACAGGGGTTTGGTTGGAAGAACAACCCGTGCAACGCAGCAGCTATCGCCTGTTGCTCACCCTGCTACGCAAACTCTATATTGCCCTAAAGCTGTTCATTGAGCGCGGCCATTCCGACTATGCCGCCCAACTTTCGTTTAGCACCATCTTGGCCATCGTGCCCATCTTTGCACTCATTTTGGCCATCGGTCGCGGCTTTGGTTTAGCCAACTACATCGAAAACTCGGTGAAAGACTGGCTCAACAGCCAACCCGAAGTGGCCAATTTCATCATCCATTTCTCCAACGCCTATTTAGAACATGCCCGCACAGGCCTATTCATTGGCATCGGCATCCTCTTTATGTTGGGCAGCATCATCAGCCTCATCTACAACATTGAGCAAGTGTTCGACAGCATTTGGCAGGTGAAAAGCAAACGCAGTCTACGACGCATCGTGTCAGACTATCTATCGATGATCTTCGTCGTACCCATCATTATCATCGTTTTATCGGGTCTGAGCATCATCGCCAACACCACAAATGCCGAGCTACAACAATTCATTTTCTTAGGGCCCATCTCGCAAGTGTTGGTGCAGTTCCTGCCGTTCTTTGCCCAAATGATGATTTTCTTAGGCCTTTTTATCGTCATGCCCAACACCCATGTCAAGGTAGTTCACGCCTTGTTCCCAGCCGCTTTAGCCTCACTTTTGATGCTCATGCTGCAATGGGCTTACGTGCATTCGCAAATCTTTCTCACCAGCTATAACGCCATTTATGGCTCATTAGCCGCCCTTCCTCTGTTCATGTTGTGGATGCATCTCTCGTGGTATATCCTGCTGTTTTGCACCGAATCGTGCTACATGAGCCAAAACCTTGACAACTATGATTACATGATTAAGCCCAGCGAAATCAGCGAACATACCCGCCGGCATATTGCCCTTTTGGTCATCACACAAATCATTAACCGCTTCAAAACGGGAGAAAAAGCGCCCTCGCCGGTAGAACTCAAACAACAAACCCACATCCCCATCCGCCTCATTAACGATGCCCTTTATCGGCTGCAAGGGGCACAACTCATCGTCGAGGCCAATCTTTTAGATGATAACGAGCAACGTTTTCTCCCCTCACAAGCCCTGAAACGCCTACCCATCGGGCAGATTATCGAACAATTAGACACCGCATGCGCCGACAAACGCAAGGACAAACGCATGCAGGTCTTGGCCACTTTAGACCCGCAAACAGAAGCGATGCTGCACGAAGTGCGGCAAGAAGCACTCCAAAAGTTAAATCAGAGTCATGACTTTTAAAACCCTTTGGCAACAACTTTTGCCGCAATATGATGCACACGAAGCGCAGGCTGTGGTGCGGTTAGCCTTAGAAACGCTCTTCGGTTTCACGCTCACCGACCTCTATACCGGTGTGCTTGACAGGCTCAACCCCGCGCAAACGCAACAGCTTTCAGCCCTCATGCACCGATTGAAGCACGGCGAACCCGTGCAATATGTGTTGGGAAAGGCTTGGTTTTGTGGCCGCCCATTTATCGTCAATTCCCACGTGCTCATCCCCCGACCCGAAACAGAACAGCTTTGCCAACACCTCATTTCGTTGTTCACTCAGCCCTATTGTGCCTTGCAACCGCCTGCCCCTCGCCACGGATTAGACATTGGAACCGGCAGCGGTTGCATTGCCATCACCTTGGCACTCGCCCTCGATCACATCGCAATGCACGCGTGGGATGTCTCAAGTGATGCGCTGCTCACCGCACGAGCGAATGCACATTGCTTGGGCACACAGGTGGATTTCGTGCTCCAAGACGCCCTCTTGGCAGCCGAAAATGCCGATAACAGCCCGCAATACGACTTCATTGTCTCCAATCCACCCTACATTTGCGAGTGCGAACAGGCCGACATGGCACCACAGGTGTGGGCACACGAACCCGCAACGGCACTCTTTGTGCCCAACGATCAGCCCTTGCTTTTCTACCAAGCCATCGCCCACTTTGCCGCAAAACAACTCAAAAGCGACGGCTTGTTGGCGTTTGAAATCAACCCACTTCATGCCGATGCGCTCTACACCTTATTATATAAAGGCCCCTTCTACGATGTCGAAATCACCCCAGACCACTACGGCAAACAACGCTTTGCCTGGGCAAAAAAGCAATAAAACACAGCAAGAACAATGGAATACGAGAGACAACCGAAAAAGAAAATAAAAGAGATGACCGAGGAACAGGCGCTGCAACGCCTGTCAGCCCTTTGCGCAAAAGGGGAGCATTGCACCTATGAAATGGAAGAAAAACTACGTAAATGGCAAATCGACGAGGCGGCACAAGCCCGCATCATGGCCTTTCTCACCGAGAAAAAATTCATTGATGATGCCCGCTATTGCGAGGCTTTCATCCAAGATAAACTGAAATATAACGGTTGGGGACGACGAAAAATAGCACAAGCGCTCTATTTAAAACATATTGACAGCAGCATTTCCGAGCCTTTGTTGGATGAGATTGTAGACGATCTCTATATGGAGAAGCTACGCCCCTTGGTCGAGAAAAAATGGAAAACTATCAAGGCACGCAACGATTATGAGCGCGCCATGAAGCTCATTCAATATGCCATGGGACGGGGCTTCGACATCGACCTCATTCGAAAGTGCATTCAGGACATGGGCGAAAAGACCGACGAAGACACTGATTGCTGAACCCAACGAAACCATGAACCCGCTGCTTTCCACCCCACTCCATGCCGCCTTGCAACAGCTGCGTGCCTTAAGCAACCTGTTGTTCCCGCGTTATTGCGCCATCTGTGGAAAGCGATTAACGACCAACGAAATGGCCTTGTGCATCGCCTGTAATTGGCATTTGCCCCGCACCTATCAACACCTCACCCCACGCGACAACCTGCTTTGCCGCCTCTATTGGCGCAAAGTGCCCATCGAACGGGCGGCAGCCTGGTTCTACTATGCAGCAAAATCGCCCGTCAGCAAGGCCATCTACACCATGAAATACCATCATCGTGCCGTCATAGGCGAACAATTAGGCTACATGATGGCCAAGGAAATGGCGCCCGAAGGCTTCTTCGACGGTGTGGATTATCTTATCCCTGTGCCACTCACCCCGGCTCGGAAACGCCAGCGAGGCTACAACCAAAGCAGGTGTATTGCAGAAGGTGTGGCGCGCATCACGGGTATCCCCATCTTAGACAAAGTGCTCATCAGGACACACTTCGCAGGCAGTCAGACAAAGGCTGATGTGCAAATGCGACAAAAAAATGTGCAACACGCATTTCAATTAACCCGACCACAAGCCATCAAAGGGCGCCATGTGTTACTCATTGACGACGTAGTGACCACGGGAGCCACCACACTTGCCTGCGCCAAAGCATTGGCCGAAGCCGAAGGTGTCGTCATCAGTGTGCTCGCTTTGGGTGTGGTAAAGGAATAAAGGCAAACTCATCTACCACCACAATCACTTAAAAGAGTAGCATACATCCACTATGGCCACGCCTTAAACACAATATACGAATTCACGGAATAACCCTTAAAACAAAAAAACTACGCACAACCCTAAGTAAGGGCTGTGCGCAGCAATAACGCTATCAGCTGTTAACTATATATACGTTGCTTATTATTATGATTTAGAATTTACATGAATAACCATAAAATAAACTATTCTCAGATAACATTTTTACCAATCCCCGAGAATATTATTGATTGGCATTGCCATACAACCACGATTCTTTGGCGTTTCACTGACAATTTTGATACCGTTCTTATCAAACTGAACCGTATAGGCCTTACTCATATCGCCGGCAGGATCGCCGTCTGCAAGCCAAAAACATCCCTTCTCACCAACGCCTTTCAATGCACCATTCTCCCAATAGCCAAGAGCAGGGAGTGGGAAATAGCCTGCTACGTTATGCACGCCATTACCTAAATAATTGAACGATGAGGTTGCCGGTGCAGCTGCCGTCCAGTCGCTACCGTCTGAGGCAGTGCTATGTCCTTTTGTAATAATGGGTATCCAAACAAGTCCTCTGAAGAGATGTCCTTCAAAAATATAAGTAGTTTGGTCGTCCCAATAACATTTGTCAAGAGCATACGACACGTCATTGGATTGTGGCGCATTACCCGTTTGCGAAGCAGGGTCAGCCACCATGTCGTAGTCGTTATACCAACGACTGTCGCCATTGCCTGTGGCATAGCCTGTTGTTGTAGGGATGCCTCCCGTTGTTCCGTTAAATGTCCAGTTGGTAGGCTCTGTACCAGTCAACCAATAGGTATCGTTGGAGCCCCACATGTGGTAGCTGTTAGACATCTGACCATACGATGGAATGTTGAGCTTATAGTAGAGGGGGAGGTTCCTGCCCTCGAGCAGATTCATTTTCGCCATACCATAATTTTGCATATGATTGAGCGTCACCCCAGTTCCATTGTCTTTAAATGTCAGAACCACCTTGGCTCCTGTATATACGCCAGGCAGTGCAGTAATCACTGCAGGATGTTTACGGGCATTCGGACGGTCATTGGCAATGGGCACACCCTTAGGTTCTATAGCCAGCGTAATCCGCTTATACTGACTTGTGTTGTGTGCCGAACGATTGGAGAGATCAATACCCTTCACGCTGAAATTGTGTGTACCATTGATTGCCTGATTACCTACCTCAAGTGTAGCTGTCACCAATGACACATTAGGCATTGCACCCTTGGGGTTATAGGGCATGATGGAGACATAGCTCGTCTTATGCCCTAACTTCATCAGTGCGCCGTGGGACTCGGGCCACATGTAATTAGAATACCCGTAGCTTTGGGCTATACTCATATTTCCATTAAGGTCCACCGAGTAAGGCAGTCCCGTGCGCCAAATAGAGGATGTATTACTGGCATTACCCATATAGAGCGTGTAGCGTGTCCACGTGTACTCCCAGTGACCGCCACCGTCGTTCTTGTACTCCTCTTTGAAGCCGGGCTGGTTATACATAACGTCACGGTCATTCGCGAACGCCACTCCCACGAAGCAAGCACCGTTGTAGGCCAAAGAGTCAGGATAGCCGGAGGCACCTTGCCGCTGGCTGTTACGCACAACCACACGTTGTCCCCCATTGAAGTTCGTGAACAGAATGGGATAATAACTTGCTTGATAACCACCACTACTAGGGAAACCCGCCCTTTGATTCGAATAATAAGTGTTGAAGCTTCCGTCCTGCATAACACTATTACTATTCCACGCATAGATTTCTGGATCTATCGCCTGCGTTATCTGCGTGAATAAGTGATCAGACATATTAGATTTAAATCTAGTTGGGCGGGCAGGGTCTCCCCAACTATTTTCCCTTGAATCTGTATACAACGGTTTGAGATCGGGGAAGACGAAAGCTGTCGAGCGGTACATATTGGGGCGGTCGGGGTCTACCGCAATACCATACTGCTGCTGCGGCTTCTTCCATGTAGCATTAGCCCCCAGTGGGGTTACGTCACAATAAAGATAGGCATAGTCGCCAGAGGTCCAGCGAAACCTTATACGATCCTCGGCCTCTTCCACGCCAAGGCGCGTCTTCGCCGAGGCAGTGGTTGCAGGCTCCTCGGCCACGAATGTCAGCCCTTGTGTTTGCCCATCGGTGGCACCACTGCCACCATTGCTGTCTGCGATATCGTCAGCGCACCCACTTAGCCCGAAGGCTAAGGCGATGCATGCTGCGCATGTTGTCATTTGAATATAGTTTGCGTTCATTTTCTGATGAATTATATATGGTTCATGTTTAAATTCTCTCCTCTATGGAACATAGATGTTTGTCTCACCCGGCCACTTCGGCAAGCCTACATCTCTGGACAGACTATTTCCTCCCATATATGGTTGGTATGTGAGAGAAATCACGCCACCCGTAACTCCTGTATAATAGGATCCATAGTTAAGATAAAATTGTAGCGCGTAAGCAAAGTAGGTGTTGCGATAATCTGTGTGGGGGGTAGTATAAGGATATGCTGTGCTGCTCCAATAAGCATGGTATCTGGTTCCCCCATTATAGAGTGATGTCATACCATACAATTGTCCATTATAATAGCCTCCCAGCGGAAGAATATAGAAATAATTCGACCGGGCAGAGGGGAGCACATCCGACCAAGGCTGCATCGTATGTGAGTCTGTATTACTATAGACACTCAAATCTTTGTAGGTGCCATTTGAGAGTAACGCTTGGGCATCCATCTCTGCTTTCGTCTTTCCATAGTTCGTCGACATCGCAGCGGCTTTTAGCAACCAAACGCGTCCCAAGAAAAGGTGATTGCGATAGATGAAAGGCGTGCCATCATAACGGGCGTCACCATGCAACACATACCAATGCATCATGTTGCCCGTAGGTGATGACGCAGCATCAATGCTTCCTGCCGGGGCATCGACAACGCCCTGATCCCATGCATTCACCCAATTGGCATAGCCTACAGAACCGACTTGTGGATATCCTGTCCCGTTGACACCATCCTTGCTCCAGTTGTTGGGCTCAGGGTTAATGGCGTTCCAATAGGGACCCTTAGCACCCCACTCGTGATATTCGGTGGTGTTCTCCACCTTGCATGCAATGGCTGAAGAGATGGGGCGATTCTTGCCCGAAGTGAGGGTGAGCGAGGGAATCTCTTTTGTAAATACAGCCGTGTTTTGCACCACGGGGTCATAAATCCAATACTCAATCTTGACATGGGTATAGGTTCCTGGCGCAAGCACCATGATGGCGCCATTAGTCTTGGCTGCTGTCTCTGAAGACGCAAGGTTATAGTTGAGAGCTTGCCCAGCGTTGGGATAGTCGGTGCCTGTTTGGCAATAGAGGTCAATATATTTATATCCACTGGTGGGCCAAGTGCCCGTTTTAAAGCCGTTGTCATCAACGTAGAAATTTGTCGCGCTCATCACTTGGTCGGCCGACAGCCTCACCTTCCACAACTTGCATTGTGCCAAGGCATCATGGCTGTCACCCGCAGCAGCATAAGGCATGAATGTGATGTAGGCATTGTGATGATTCAACACAAAGTCGTAATACAACCCATTGTCTTGAGCCGTGGCCGTGGCATAGTCGCCATATCGTGCCAAGTGCATGGCCTTGCCCGGTGTTTCTTGGTTCTGTTCATATGCAATGGTGGTATAGTTTTGTGTATTGTTATTGTAGTTAGAAGTATAGTAATTGCCATAGCGCAGTTTATAGGTGTCTTTGGTGAGATGCACACTTGAGCTGGTACTATGGAAGAGAGCAGAGAGCACGTTGCCGTTGGCATCGGTTTCAATGGCTTGGGTATAGGGTTGGCTGACACCATTTTCAGTATAAGTGCCCGAATATCCAAATTGTTGCCATTGTGGTGCAGCGTCTGTACCCATGTTCACACGAAGATAGCCCTGATAACTATTGCCTGTGCCACCGACATAATCTTCATCCTTGTCAAAGAAAAACTTGATGCCTGTCCCACCCGCACTAATCGCCCCATAGAAACCAGTCAAGCGACTGCCAGGCAATAGGGATTTCTTGTAGACGGTAGAGTCGATAAATCCACGCAAGGGTTTTCCCATTGCAAGGGGTGCCGGCTCGACTTTTTTAGAATTGTCCTTTCCAGCATTATCTTCACTGGAACAGGCCATAAAAGCTAATGTCAGCAAGCCTGCAGTGAACCATGATGTGAATGAATATTTAATCTTTTCCATTTTATTTCTTACGATTCCATTATCAAAAAATTATTTAGATGAGCATAGAGACTAATCTTCCTCCCAAACGCCCCCCCACGACTTAGCATTGTTGATAGGAGTGTCATCGCCAACTTCACCGGCACTACCACCGGTATTGTCACTTCCTGCACCTCCGGAGTTCAATGCATCGCCAGGCTGATTATCCAAGCCTACAACGGATGCTTCGAGCAACGCATATTCATAGTTCACCTTGTGAACGATAGTAAATGGGCTAATATATGCCTTTCGCCCATTGAGAAGTTTTTCTTTTTGAATTTCTTTCATTGCTTTATTAAAACGATTATTGATTACTTTATTAAAACGATTATTGCATGGAGGCATGCCCCCTTTCATATAATCAAGTTAAATTAAAGCCCCTCGCCCTTCACCGTGAGGAGACTTTTTATTGTATTTTGATTCCATTTCAAGTTGCAAATCATTTGAATAATAAGAGAATTGATTTCCATAAAATGCTACAAAAAAAGATGATTCTGTTCTATTGCATTATACCCTATCATTTTATTACTATAAACTACTTAGATAAAAAAACTTGAATTCGGGTACAAAGGTATATATTATCTGTGAATAAAACAAGAATATGCTTAAATATTTTTTTCCATGGAACAATCTATCAGCAAAATTTGAGACAAAGAATAACAAATAACCACCATCGTATCGTGTCAATAGATGGGGCATTATGCACACCAACAGGGGTGAATGATGTGGTAACCACCACCATGTCGTTTTATGGTATGGAAGCGAATGGGCTATATAGGAATATTAGGGCTGAGCAATCCCTATTATATCCCCCCACCATCACCCGGCAACCACACCCCACCATCGAGCAATATGCACTATATTGTCGTACAATCTCTACGCCTTCAGTTCCTAATTACTAATATATTGCGGCCTAAAAGCATTGCTTTTACAAAAGGTTTTTTATAAAAAGCGAGGAAAAGGCACGGACAATTTTAAACACATCGGCTTTGTTAAGGGCGGGAAGCCCTTAACAAAGCCGATACTTCTTAGGCATCATGGCGAAACAAATCGCTCATCACGCAAGAGTCAGAACAAGCCTTATAAGCCTATGCCCCGTGCAAAACAAACCGCTCTACCACGTAGGCCACGCCATCTTCATCATTGGATAGCGTCACAAAATCGGCAGCAGCCTTCACGCTTTCCACGGCATTAGCCATGGCAATTCCTAAACCCGCATAGCGAATCATCGACAAATCGTTCTCGCCATCGCCGCAAGCCATTACCGCTTCGCGTGCAATATGCAGGTGTTGTGCCAACTGACTGAGCGAGTCTCCTTTGTCAATACCTTTGGGAACGCACTCCAAGAACTCGGGCATCGAACAATAAACATCCATACGATGGCTCATCGTGGCGCGCAGTTTAGCTTCTAAAGCGGCCACCTTTTCGCGCTCACCCACAATCAAACACTTGTTGACAACGTTGTCGGTGCGCGTCCAAAAGTCGGGCTGATGGATAATGGTTGAACGGTTGATGCGCCCTTCTAATTGCACTTCGGGATTACTATCGTCGGTGGTTATCATGCCCCCTTTCTGGTGAACGAGGATGTTTAACCCCGCCTTCAAGGCCTCATCGTGCAACAAAGGCACCAAGTCGCCATCCAACTTGCGCTCGTAAACCACTTCATCCGTGCGGCAATCAATCACCTTTCCACCATTATAGGCCAAGATGAAACCGCCCGTCTTGTCCAGCGAAAGCTCGTCGGCTAAAGGACGAATGCCATAACTCGGACGCCCCGAAGCCAACACAATCTTCACCCCTTTGGCTTGGGCTGCCTGTAAAGCCGATAGAGTACGCGGACTAATGACCTTCTCACTATTGGTCAAAGTGCCGTCAAGGTCGAGCGCAAGGAGTTGATAGTGTTGTTCCATCAGCAACCTGTTCCATCAATACTACATGCAGGACCCTCGGGCATGGGCTCCAAACCAACCTCTGCTGACGACAAGGTTACGCTGCCATCCTCGCGCACATAGCACGGAATACCCACGTCACCAATCTTCTTTGCTTCATCAAAAGCGGGATGATGATCGCGCAAATCTAAAAACTCTTTGAGGTTGTGAACGTGCTTACCAATATCAATGATCTTGAAATTGGCATTTCCTTCTACCTGCTTCTCTACATAGGTGCAGTAAGGACAGGTCTGCATGACATACATCTTAATCATAATCTTTCTGTTTTAATGAAACTTATTGTAAATAGGCAAATGCTATGCCCCATGATTTTTGCGTGCAGGTTGCCCTGCATCAGAATGTTTTTTCGAAGGCCAAACGGTCGCCTCGAGGACCATAACTCACGCTGCCACACGCCTGATAGCCCATTGCTTGGAGCAAATGCAACATGGCGTGGTTGTCGAAATGGGTATCAACCTTTATCGAATAGATGCCCTGTGCGCGACAAAGTGCCTCACATTCGGCAAAGAATTGCTTGGCCAAACCGCGCCCACGTGCCTGCAAAGCAATGGCCAAACGATGGATAACACCATATTTTCCATGCGTCAACCAGTGGGCAGTGGGCTGCAAATAGGCCGCCTCACCCTGCAAATCGAGCACCCCATAGGCCAAAATCGCATCGCCTTCTGCAAGGAGATAGGCCTTGTGGACTGCAATATCCTGCTCGATAATCGCGCGTGTGGGATAGTGTTCGTCCCATTGTTGCTTGCCTTCGGCCATCATGTTGTTGCGCGCTTCGTCCACAATTTGCCAACAGGCAGCAACGTCCTGCGCCTCAGCCTGGCGAAAAAGAATGGAGTGTTGCATTGTCTTTTTGCTGCAAAAATAAAGGTTTCAAAGTGAAATAGCAAATATTTATGCCGCATTCTCTATGTTATTCATGGAAAGAATATGCTTGTCCTTTCAATGTTTTATACTATCTTTGTCCCCATGAGCAACGCTTTTATCCCCGATGCCTCGCAAGAATTGGTAATGAACCTCACCGAAGGGTTCCATCTTGTGTTGGCTCCTCCCGGCTGTGGAAAGACACAAATCTTAGCCGAACGACTCAAAAAGGCGTGCGAAGCGGGTGTGCCTTTTAGCGAAATGCTGTGCCTCACGTTCACCAACCGTGCGGCACGCAGCATGCAAGAGCGCGCGTTGCCAATGCTTTCGCAAACCGATGAAGCCCCATTCATGGGCAATGTGCATCGGTTTTGCTCCCATTTCTTGTTTGAAAAAGGACTCATCTCGGCCGCCACATCGGTAGTTTCTGACGACGATTTGCTGAGCATTCTCTGTGGATTTACAGGCGAAGACGAAAATGCTGTGGCTGCTAATCCGCGCCGAAAAAGCATGTATATGGAGGTGATGTTTTTGGAACATCTGCTCTTTCAGATTGAAACAAAGCAGCCGAAAGCACTGCGTTTGCATCCCGATTGCCTCAACCGCGAAGACATCATGGCGCTAAGAGCGCTCTGCAAAGCAGCACAACAGGAGTTTACGCCTGCGACATTGTTGGATATTTACGCCCACACCGATGTGTATAGCGAATATACTTTCGATGCAGGCACACAGGTTTTGGTGGGTCGACTGCTACAAAAAATGCACTTAGCATGGCAATATCGCCGCTATAAAAAGGAGAATTTGCTCATCGATTTTGAAGACATTCTGCTCTTAGCCTATGAAAATCGTGACTTGTTGCCGCGCTATTCGTGGATACAAGTAGACGAGGTGCAGGACCTCAATCCGCTGCAATTAGCCATCATCGATGCGCTGACGGCCGACGATGGCGTGGGGAAGCCGTGCGTATTGTATTTGGGTGACCCGCAACAAAGCATCTTTTCGTTCATGGGTGCCAAGCTCTCTACGCTTGAATTTCTGCGCCAACGTTGCGCAGGACAGGTGCACACGCTAAGCTATAACCACCGTTCGCCGAAATATTTGTTGGATGTTTTCAACGCTTATGCCACGCAACAGCTGCACATTTCGCCCGAACTGCTGCCCACAACGCAGTTCAATCCGCCCACTACGGGCGACGAATTGCTGTGCATGCCCTCAACAACTTTCGACGAAGCCTATCGTGATGTGGCACAACAGGCAGCGACTTGGCTGCAACGTTTCCCCCAAGAACGCACGGCAATCATTGTGAATGCCAACGCCGATGCCAACGAAGTGAGCAGGGCTTTGCACGAGATAAGAGTACCACATTTTAAGATTTCGGGCGACGATTTATTCAATCAGCCGGCCATGAAATTGCTCTTTGCCCATCTCACCGTGATGAACGATGCCCTAAACTTCTTGGCTTGGTCACGCATTGTGCAAGGAACGCAGGTGTTTCAGACGCCGACTTCTGCCCGCAATTTTGTGCAAGCGTGCAGCCAACGTGCATTGTTATTGCCCGATTTGCTGCGCAACGACGACGCAACCTATGTGCAACGGTTTGTCCATACCTATGAAAACGAGGTGATAACCATCTTCGACACCGAGACAACGGGGCTTGACATACTGCACGATGACATTGTGCAAATTGCGGCAGTGCAAATCAAACAAGGAGAAATGGTGCCCGGTTCGCAGTTTTGTGTTTATATAGAAACCCATCGAACCATCCCCGAAATGCTGGGCGATGTGGTCAATCCGATGATTGAAGCACGCCGACATCAGCCGCTTGTTGCACGGGAAAAGGCGATGCAAATGTTTATGGATTATGCGCAAGGAACAACGCTCTTGGGACATAATGCCGACTATGATGTGCACATTTTGACAGCCAACTTGCAGCGCGATTTGCCCCACTATACCGACCTTTCGCTGTTGGATAACTATTTCGACACGCTGCTGTTGGCCAAACTTTTGCGACCGGGTTTGCGACAATACAAACTCAAACATCTGTTAGAGGTGTTGCATTTGGCTGGCGAAAACAGCCACTTGGCCGATGCTGATGTCGCAGCTACACGCGAATTAACACGCTATTGCTATCGCAAGGCATTGGAGATTGTGCCCCAACAGCAACAGTTTTTGGCGCAAGAGCGGGTGATGGCACGCCGGAGAACATTACGCAACAACTACCAACCCCTGTGGGAACACACACAAGCGCAGCTGTGGTTGCAAGGCAAAGCGGCCGTCACCTTGAGCCAAGCGCTGCGCGAAGCCTATGAATTGTGCTTGCAAATGGAACTCTTTCAGCCTGTGGAATATTTCCAAACAGTGGTGCGTTATGTTGAACAAGCGTTGCAAAAGGAGGACGAACAGCAACCGTTGGCCGTGCAACTGAGTGCACATTGCATGGAATTGAACACGCTTAAAGAGACCGATTTGTGCAGCAAGGGTGTGGTAGACGAGCCGGTTTTTGTGACAACGTTGCACAAAGCTAAGGGCTTGGAGTTTGAAAATGTGTTGGTGTTTGACGTGGTAGAAGGGCGTTATCCCAACTATTATCATCAGCACAATCCTGCACAAGTGGCCGAGGATGCACGCAAATTCTATGTGGCTATCACGCGCAGTCGCAAACGATTGATCATTCATCACCGCACAGTGCGCATCGACAGTCGCGGACAACGCCACAAGATTGCCCCTTCACGCTTCATCGTTCCGCTGGCACCTTGGTTGCATTTCTTGCCGCTTCCGCCCGATTCTTCGGCTGAAAACGGATTTTTCTAATGCGCTTCTTCGCTCGCTTTCTCGCAGAAAACACGGGGAGAAGCATCGAAAAAGGCTGAAACCGAGCAATCGATTTCAGCCTTTTTTAGCGATGACAGCCATGCAATGAAACGCGAGTTCGGGTTAATAAAGTCCTTTTAAAAGTTGGTAATCTCGTTAGTTTTTTGTAACTTTATAGTTGAAAATCAAGAACTTACAAAAGAACTAAGCGATGATTACCAAAGACAAAGTTATAGAAATTTTCTGTATTATTGATGAGTTTGATAAGATTTTGAATGTTGAACTGAGTAAAAACCTGTGTTTACCATCCTACAACAGCAATGGTAAACGTTGCAGAAATCGTAAGGGAAGGCTTTCTGAAAGTGAAATCATGACGATTCTTGTATGCTATCATTTCGGTACATACCGTAATTTCAAGGAGTATTATCAGAACTGTATCCGTGTGTGGCTCAGGCATGAATTCCCTGCTGCCGTCTCCTATAATCGTTTTGTTGAACTCATGCCCCGTGTGTTCTTTAAGATGGATGATGTTGTTCATGAAACTCCATGCCTTCGGTAAGTGTACAGGCATAACGTTCGTTGACAGCACGATGATCCCTGTATGTCACAATGTAAGACGGCATTTCAACAAGGTCTTTGCCGGTCTTGCCAAGAACGGAAAGGGTACCATGGGCTGGTGCCATGGGTTCAAGCTGCATCTGCTTTGTAATGATTCAGGTGAAGTGATAACATTCTGTCTTACAGGTGCAAACGTAGATGACAGGGACAGCAGAGTATGGACGGTATTTACAAAGGTTCTATATGGAAAGGTATTTGCTGACAGAGGATACATCAAACAGGAACTCTTCGAGAGTCTGTTCGGTCAAGGTATTCAACTCGTTCATGGTCTTAAAGCAAGAATGAAGAATAAACTTATGCCTATGTGGGACAAGATGATGCTGAGAAAAAGATATATCATCGAGTGCATCAATGAACTGCTAAAGAACAAAGCGAACCTTGTACACTCACGACACCGATCGATACATAATTTTATTATGAACTTATGTTCTACCCTTACTGCATATTGCTTTTTTGAGAATAAGCCAGAGGCACTGCCGGTATATGTGGAAAAATCAAGGCAGTTAGAACTGTTCGCATACTAAACTTATCCCGAACTGGCGTAAGAAGATGGTAGAAGAAGGACACTTCGGTGGCAAAGGCTCTGCGGCTCACAAGGCAACCATCGTGGGTGACACCGTTGGAGACCCTTTTAAAGACACTTCGGGCCCCAGTCTGAACATCTTGATCAAGCTGATGTCGATGGTAAGCATCGTCATGGCAGGACTCACCGTGGCGTTTATCTGAAACGAAAAAACGTAAAAAAAACCGTGAGACTATACAGATTTACCGATTTTTTATATACTTTTGTTACACGATTAACAGTATATTAAAAAGTTATTGTATGAAAAAAGTAGTATCACGCCTGCTGATTGCAGCATGCTGCATGGTGAGTTCAATGCCGGTGATGGCACAGTTTAATCTTAAAAAAGCTGTCAGTGGGGCTGCAAAGGCAGTGAAAGCGGCGACGCTGACCGATGCCGACATGGCGAATTATGTCAGGGAATACGTCGCTTGGATGGACAAACACAATCAGGTTTGCCCTGAAAAGAATCCCTATACCGTGCGTCTGAAGAGGCTGACGACAGGCCTGACCAACGTTGAAGGCATTCCTTTGAACTTCAAGGTCTATTATGTTACCGACGTGAATGCCTTTGCTTGTGCTGACGGAAGCGTGCGGGTGTTCTCCTCTTTGATGGACATTATGACCGATGAAGAGCTACTTGGGGTCATCGGACACGAGATCGGACACGTCGCACACAAGGATTCTAAGGACGCATTCCGCACGGCTTTGCTCACTTCGGCACTAAAAGACGGCGTCTCATCTACCAACGGTAAGGCCGCAGCACTCACTGATTCGCAACTCGGCGACCTTGGAGAAACGTTACTGAATGCCTCATATTCGCGGAAACAAGAGAGCAGTGCAGACAGCTATGGCTATGAGTTTCTGAAGAAAAACGGCAAGAACCCGTGGGCTATTGCATTGTCGTTTGAGAAGTTAAAGAAGCTCGAAGAAGACGCAGGTTACCAAAAAGACAGCAAATGGAAGCGTATGTTCTCCTCTCATCCCGACCTTGACAAGCGCATCAAGACCATGAGTGAGCGGGCAAAGAAAG
>ERZ772807.295-NODE-295-length-31392-cov-40.631713_pt1 | contig 31392 bp, 22 predicted proteins | sample MGYA00511472_ERZ772807 | MGnify/ENA primary metagenome ERZ772807 (study PRJEB29015, sample SAMEA2737947) | human oral metagenome | biome: human oral; feature: human-associated habitat; material: dental | place: China | collected 2039 ... | reverse complement strand
GGCGCGGGCGAGGCGAGCCTGCTGGGCCTGCGCATCGCCCGCGAGAGGGGCTGGAGCGTTCCGGAGGAGGAGGCCGAGTGAGCGACCAGAACCCCGCCCGCGAGCCGCGGGTCCCCGTCTTCACCGAGCCGGGGACCCTCACGCCCGCCGTCACCGACATGTGGGACAGGAAGCGCTCCTGGACCTTGAAGACCTACCGCGCCAACGGCGGTTACGAGGGCCTGGCCAGGGCCAGGAGGATGGCCCCCGACGAGCTCGTGGATCTGGTCAAGGCCTCCAACCTGCGCGGCCGCGGTGGAGCCGGATTCCCCACGGGCCTGAAATGGTCCTTCCTGCCGGCGCCCGACGGTCTGCCCCGCTACCTCGTGGTCAATGCCGACGAGTCAGAGCCGGGCACGTGCAAGGACATCCCCACCATCATGGCCAACCCGCAGGCCCTGATCGAGGGCGTCGCCATCTGCTCGCGCGCCATCGGCTGCGATCACGCCTTCATCTACCTGCGCGGCGAGGTCGCCCACGCCTACCGCCGACTGCTCCGCGCCGTGGCCGAGGCGAAGGACTCGGGGCTGCTGGAGGACGGCTTCGGCCTCGACGGCGACCGGTCTCTGACCATCACCGCGCACGCGGGCGCCGGCGCCTACATCTGCGGGGAGGAGACGGCACTGCTCGACTCCCTGGAGGGCCGCCGCGGCCATCCTCGCCTCAAGCCCCCCTTCCCGGCGGCCCAGGGCCTGTACGCCCGCCCGACGGTCATCAACAACGTCGAGACCATCTCCTCCCTGCCGGGAATCCTCGCTCGCGGGCCCGAGTGGTACTCCTCCATGGGCACCGAGAAGTCCAAGGGTCACGGCATATTCTCCGTGTCCGGCCACGTGGCTCACCCCGGCCAGTTCGAGGCGCCCTTCGGCATCACCATGCGCGAGCTCATCGCCCTGGCCGGCGGGGTGAGGGAGGGCCACGAGCTGAAATTCTGGGTACCGGGAGGCTCCTCCACGCCGATCTTCGGACCCGAGGAGCTCGACGTGCCCCTGGACTACGAGTCGGTGGCCGGTGCTGGATCGATGCTCGGCACCCGCGCGCTTCAGGTCTTCGACGAGACCGTCTCGGTGGTGCGCGTGGTGACCCGGTGGACGGAGTTCTACCAGCACGAATCCTGCGGCAAATGCACCCCCTGCCGTGAGGGAACCTACTGGATGCGCCAGATCATGCTGCGCCTGGAGGCGGGGCGGGGGCTGCCCGGCGACGTCGAGAAGCTCGAGGACATCGCCTCCAACATCGCCGGCCGCTCCTTCTGCGCCCTGGGCGACGCCTCCGCCACCCCCGTCCTGTCGGGTATCAAGCGATTCCGAGCCGAGTTCGAGGCCGGGTACACCACGGCCGCGGCCGAGCTCTTCCCCTACGCGGCCTCCGCTATCGTTGAAAGCGCACGGTGAGACATGACTGACACGGCCACCGACATGGTCCGCATGACGATCGACGGCGTGCCCGTCGAGGTGGAGAAGGGCACGCTCCTCATCCGTGCCGCCGAGAAGATCGGGGTCCGCATCCCCCGCTTCTGCGACCATCCGCTGCTCGCGCCGTCGGCCAACTGCCGCCAGTGCCTGGTCGAGGTCGCCATGCCCGGACGCGACGGCGTCGTGCGCCCCATGCCCAAGCCGCAGCCCTCATGCGCCATGACCGCCATGGAGGGCATGGAGATCAGCACGCAGGCCACCAGCGAAGTCGCCGCCAAGGCGCAGGCCGGCACCATGGAGTTCCTCCTGATCAACCACCCGCTGGACTGCCCGGTGTGCGACAAGGGCGGTGAGTGCCCCCTGCAGAACCAGGCCATCGAGCTCATGGCCTCCGGCGCCCGGTCCGCGACTCGCTTCACCGATGTCAAACGCACCTTTCCCAAGCCGCTGCGCCTGACCGGCAACATTCTGCTCGACCGCGACCGCTGCATCCTGTGCCAGCGCTGCGTGCGCTTCGTCGACCAGATCGCCGGCGACCTCTTCATCGCGCTGCAGGGGCGCGGCGCCGGCCACGTCGGCGGCGAGGTCACCGGGGGCCTGTACTCCGAGCAGATCGGCCGCTACGACTCCACCGTCCTGGACTTCTTCGACCCGGAGGGCGTGGCCGGCGTGACCACCGAGACCATCCGGGGCGAGGCCTACCTCGCCCCCGAGTCCGACCTGGCCGGGCCGGGTGGTGGTCCCGGCGTCATCGACGGCTCCGTCCACGGGCCCGGGGACCTGGCGGGCCGCGAGGACCTCGACGTCTCGGGCCGCCCCTTCGCCTCCTACTTCTCGGGCAACATCATCCAGATCTGCCCCGTCGGGGCCCTGACCAGCGCCCGCTACCGCTTCCGGGCCCGCCCCATGGACCTGGTGTCCACCGACTCGGTCACCGAGCACGACGCCTCCGGCTCCGCCATCCGCGTCGATATGCGCCGCGGCGTCGTGCTGCGCCGCCTGGCGGGCAACGACCCCGAGGTCAACGAGGAGTGGATCACCGACAAGGACCGCTTCGGCTTCGCCTGGTCCGCCCAGCCCGACCGTCTGCGCGTTCCGCTCGTGCGCGACGAGGAGACCGGTCTGCTGACGGGCACCTCCTGGTCCGACGCGCTCGACGTCGCCGCCCGGGGCCTGACCGCGGCGAGGGACGCCGGCGGCGTCGCCCTGCTGCCCGGGGCCCGCACCACCCTGGAGGACGGCTGGGCCTGGTCCCGCTTCGCCCGCCAGGTGCTGGGCACCAACGACATCGACCAGCGCGTGCGCGACCACTGCGAGGAGGAGGACCTCTTCCTCGCCTCCCGGGTCGCCGGAACGGGACTGGGCGCCGTGACGTACTCCTCGCTGGAGCGGGCCGGGCAGGTCCTCCTGGTCGCCCTCGAGCCCGAGGACGAGTGCGGCTCGCTCTTCCTGCGCCTGCGCAAGGGGGTGCGCGCCGGCGGCGTCCGCGTGGCCACGATCGCCCCGCTGATCACCAACGGCTCGCGCAAGCTCAGCGCCACCACCGTCCTGACCGTTCCCGGCCAGGAGGCGCGGGCCATCGCCCTGCTCTCGCAGACCCACCCCGACGTCGTCGAGGCCCTCAAGGCCGAGGGCGCCGCCATCCTCGTGGGAGAGCGCGCCGCCGCCGTCCCGGGCCTGCTCACGACCGTCGACACCCTCGCCACGGCCACCGGGGCCCGCCTGGCATGGGTGCCGCGCCGCGCCGGCGAGCGTGGCGGCATCGAGGCGGGGCTCCTGCCCTTCCTCCTGCCCGGCGGCCGTCCCGTCGCCGACGCCGCGGCCCGCCGCGAGGTCCAGGACGCCTGGGGCATCGACCCCGCCGGGATCCACGCCCACGCGCCCCTGCCCGACGCGCCCGGGCGCAACGCGACCCGGATCCTGACCGACCTGGTCGATGGCGGCCTCGGCGGCCTGGTGGCGGGCGGCATCGACCTGCGCGACTTCCCGGACCCGGGCCTGGCCAGGGCGGCGCTCGCCGCCTCCGGCTTCACCGTCCAGCTCGAGGTGCGCCGCTCGGAGGTCAGCGAGCACGCCGACGTCGTCCTGCCGGTCGCCCCCGCCGAGGAGAAGAACGGCACCTTCGTCAACTGGGAGGGGCGCGTGCGCCCCTTCGGTCAGGCCCATGTCTCGCGCGCCCGCACCGATCGCCAGGTCCTGGCGATGCTCGCCGCCGAGATGGGCGACGACCTCGACGTCGATGACCTCGAGACCCTCCACGCCCAGCTCGCCGAGCTCGGCCTGTGGAGGGGGGAGCGGGGCGGCGTCGTCTTCATCGAGCCGCCCGCCGCCGAGCCGGCCACCTCCGCGCGCCGGTCGGGCCTCTCGACCGCGACCGGCCTGGACGCCGTCCTGGCCACCCACAAGCCCATGCTCGACGCCGGCCGGCTTCAGGACGGGGACGCCTTCCTCGCCGCCACCGCCCTGCGCCCGGTCGCCCGTGTCGCCGCGGATCTCGCCGACCGGCTGGGTCTGCGCGGCGGGGAGAGCGTCGATGTCGCCACCGCGGTGGGCGCCGTCACGCTGCCGGCCGTGATCGCGGGCCGGGTCGCCCCGGGCACCGTCTGGTTGCCGGAGTGCTCGCCCGGCTCCACGATCCGTCAAGCGCTCGGCGCCTCCCACGGCTCCCGCGTCCGGCTCTCCCCGACTCCCACCGACATCCTGCCCAGCACGCCGGCGGGCACCCCGATCAGAACGGAGGCGACCCGGTGAGCATTGCGATTCCCATGATTTCCGCGTCTTCCGTGATCCCCATGACTCCCGCGGACGCCGAGGGCGGCGTGATCGCCGACTTCTCCGCCGAGACCTGGTGGCTCACGCTCCTCAAGGCGGTCTTCGTCGTCGCCTTCCTCATCGTCAGCGTCATCCTCGCGCTGTGGGTGGAGCGTCGCGGACTGGCGCGCATGCAGACGCGCCCCGGCCCCAACGTCAACGGCCCCTTCGGCTTCCTCCAGGCCGTCGCGGACGCGGCCAAGCTCATCATGAAGGAGGACTTCTGGCTGGGAGGGGCCGAGAGGCTCATCTACATCCTCGCCCCGGTCATCGCGGCGTTCAGCGCCTTCATGGTCTACGCCGTCATCCCCTTCGGGCCGCAGGTCTCCGTCCTCGGGCACTCCACGCCGCTGCAGCTGACCGACTTCCCGGTCGCGGTCCTCTACATCCTGGCGATCACCGCCTTCGGCGTCTACGGCATCATCCTGGGCGGCTGGTCGACCCACTCGACCTACCCGCTCTTCGGCGCCGTGCGCTCCGCCGCTCAGGTCATCTCCTACGAGCTGAGCATGAGCCTGGCGATCCTCACGGTCTTCCTCGCCTCGGGCACCATGTCGACCTCCGGCATCGTCGGGGCCCAGCAGCGCATGTGGTGGGGCCTGGCAATGGTGCCGAGCTTCCTCATCTACGTCGTGTCCATGGTCGGCGAGGTCAACCGCCTGCCCTTCGACCTGCCCGAGGCCGAGGGCGAGCTCGTCGCCGGTCACATGGTCGAGTACTCCTCGATGAAGTTCGCCTGGTACTTCCTGGCCGAGTACATCAACATGTTCAACGTCTCGGCCGTGTGCGTCACCCTGTTCCTGGGCGGCTGGCGCTCCTTCATCGTGGCGAGCTTCTGGGAGGGGGCCAACTCCGGCTGGTGGCCCGTGCTGTGGTTCGTCGCCAAGGTCTGGGTCGTCATGTTCTTCATGATCTGGACCCGCGGCACCCTGGTGCGCATCCGCTACGACCACTTCATGAAGCTGGGATGGAAGTTCCTCATCCCCGTCTCGCTGGCCTGGTTCGTCCTGGTGGCCGTCCTCCAGGGTTACCGCACCTTCTTCAGCGGCTCGTCCCGCGCGCTGCTCATCATCCTGGCGGTCGTCTTCGTGGTGGCCCTGCTCGTGTTCCTCCTCCTGCCCGAGGAACAGGACGAGCCCGGTCCCGAGAGCGACGGCGTGACCGCGCCGGGGGAGGAGCTCGACGCCTTCGCGGACGGCTACCCCGTCCCTCCGCTGCCCGGCCAGCAGCTGCCCGTCTCCCCGCGCGTGCGCCGTGCCCAGCGGGCGGAGTCGCCCGCCCGTATCGACGCGGCCGGCCCCGCGGCGCTCCCCGTCGGCGTCGGTGCCGTCGATACCGCCGGCTTCTCGGCGGGCGGCGCCCGGGCCACCCCCGACTCCGGCGACATCGTCAAGGAGGGAAACGATGACTGACCAGACCTCCGACGCCTCCCGCATCCCGGAAGAGCGGCCGAGCACGGACCACGACCAGTGGCTGCGCGACCCTCCCGGCCCCGTGGGACGCTTCTTCGCGCCCGTCGCCGGCTACGGCGTGACCATCTCCTCGATGTTCCGGCCCACCGTCACCGAGCTGTACCCCTTCGAGGCGCCGGTCCTCATGCCGCGCTACCACGGGCGCCACCAGCTCAACCGCTACGACGACGGCTTGGAGAAGTGCATCGGCTGCGAGCTGTGCGCCTGGGCCTGCCCGGCGGACGCCATCTACGTCGAGGCGGCCTCGAACACCCCGGGGGCCCAGTACTCCCCCGGCGAGCGCTACGGCCGCGTCTACCAGATCAACTACCTGCGCTGCATCTTCTGCGGCATGTGCATCGAGGCCTGCCCCACGCGGGCCCTGACCATGACCCATGAGATCGACGAGCTGGTCGGGCCGACCCGCACCGGCCTGATCTACGAGAAGCAGGACCTGCTCGCCCCCGTGCCCGACGGCGCGCTGGAGACCCCTCACCCCATGGTCGAGGGGATCGAGGACGGCGACTACTACCGGGGCGAGGTCACCGGCGTCACCCAGGCGCAGGTCGACTGGGTCCGCGCCCGCCGGCCCGAGGACCCGACCCTGGCGTCCGCGCGGCCGGCTCCCGTCCCGAGCACCCTCGAGGAGGCGGTGCACTCATGATCTCCGCGACCGCGCTGGCGGTACCGCCGGCCTCGACCGAGCTGCTGCCCGCGACCCTGACCGCGGATGGCGCCCTCTCCGTCGGGGAGACGATCCTCTTCGCAGTCGTCGCCCTGATCGCCGTGACCTGCGGCCTGGGGCTGCTCACCGCCAAGCGCGCGGTGTCCGCCGCCGCCAACATGATCGGCATCATGATCTGCCTGGCGGTCCTCTACATCACGAGCGAGGCGCCCTTCCTGGGCATCACCCAGATCGTCGTCTACACGGGCGCCGTCATGACACTCGTCCTGTTCGTCATCATGATGGTCGGCGTCGGCGGCGAGGAGCCGATGGCCGGCACCGGCCCGCCCGCCGTCACCTGGGCGGTGGCCGCCCTGGGCGCGGGACTGGCCGTCATCCTGGCCGCCGTCGTGTGGCGCTCCGTCCTCCCGATCGCGACCGACGAGGGCGGAGGGGTCCTCGCGAATCCCTCCGAGCCCTCCGCTCTCGCCCTCGTGCTGTTCGGCGACCACGTCGTCATCATGGAGCTGACCGGCGTCCTGCTCATCATCGCCGCCGTCGGCGCCCTGACGCTGACCCACCGCCAGCGCATCCGTCCCCGCATGACCCAGCGCCTCCGGATGAGGGCCAGGATGCGCGCCTTCGCCGAGACGGGCGCCCACCCCGGTCAGAAGCCCATGCCCGGCGTCTACGCCGCCACCAACGCCGCCGCCGCACCGGCGCTGGGCGCCGACGGCGAGGCCCTGGAGGAGTCGATCCCGCGCGTGCTGCGCGTCCGGGACCAGGGCCTGGAGCTGTCCGAGGTCTCCCCGGAGACGGGGGCCGCCCAGCGCGCCGGCACCATCGCCGCTCGCGAGGACGCCGTCGTGGGGCGCTCCGGCATGGAGGCCATGCCCGGCGCGGCCGCCCCGGTCGTCGCCCAGCCCGTCGCGAAGCCGGTCGCGGCGCGGCCCGGGAGCCGGCCCGACGACGGCTCCGACCGGCCCGACGACGGCTCCGAGAAGAAGGCGCACGAGGAGGAGCAGAAGTGACCGTCCCCGTCACCGCCTACATCGTGCTCGCCGGGGTGCTCTTCAGCCTCGGGGCGCTCACGGTGCTCCTGCGCCGCAACGCCATCATCGAGCTGATGGGCGTGGAACTCATGCTCAACGCCGTCAACCTGGTCCTGGTGACCTTCTCCCGCATCCGCGGCGACCTCACCGGTCAGATCTTCGCCTTCTTCGTCATGGTCGTCGCGGCCGCCGAGGTGGTCGTGGGCCTGAGCATCATCGTGTCCATCTTCCGCACCCGCAGGTCCACGTCGGTCGACGACGAGAACCTGCTCAAGAACTGAGGGATCGCCGCCCATGATCGCACCATCTCTCGTGCTCGCCGGCGCCCCGGGGATCGGCGCGGGACCCGGCGCCGTCCCCCCCGCGCCCCTGGTCTCGCCCGCCACCGGTGCGGCGGCCCTGGCCTGGCTGCTGATCGCCGTGCCCGCGGCCGGTGCCGCCGTCCTCCTGCTGGCCGGACGCGCCTCCGACCGCTGGGGCCACCTGCTGGGCCTGGCCGCCTCGCTGACCAGCGCCTGCCTGGGTCTGGGGATCCTCGCGCAGATCCTCCGCCTGCCCGCCGCCAAGCGCGTCATGAGCGTGGACCTGTGGCGCTGGTTCGGCGCCGGGGACCTCACTGTGCGCATCGGCCTGCGCATCGACCCGCTCTCGATGACCTTCGTGGCGCTGGTGACCTTCGTCGGCTTCCTCATCCACGTCTACTCGGTGGCCTACATGGCCCATGATCGGGATCGCCGCCGCTTCTTCGCCTACCTCAACCTGTTCATCGCCGCGATGCTCACCCTGGTCCTGGGCGACTCCTACATCGTCCTGTTCGTCGGGTGGGAGGGCGTGGGCCTGGCCTCCTACCTGCTCATCGGCTTCTGGAGCACCGCCGACGCCGACGCCCCGCAGGCCGAGAGATTCACCAGCCGGCAGAATGCGACGGCCGCCAAGAAGGCCTTCATCATGAACCGCGTCGGCGACGTCGGCCTCCTGCTGGCCATGATGACGATGGTCTCCTCCCAGGCCCGCTCGGTCTCCTTCATCTCCGTGCTGCCGGCCGCCGAGGACGGTTCGCTGTCCACCGCCCAGTTGACCGCCATCGGCTTCTTCCTCCTGCTGGCCGCCTGCGGCAAGTCCGCCCAGTTCCCGCTCCAGGCCTGGCTGGGCGACGCCATGGCCGGACCCACGCCGGTCTCCGCCCTCATCCACGCCGCCACCATGGTGACCGCCGGCGTCTACCTCATGGTGCGCTCCGGGGCGATCTTCGAGGGGGCCCCGGACGCGCAGCTGGCTGTCGCCGTCGTGGGCGCCATCACCCTCGTGCTCGGAGCGGTCATCGGGTCCGCCAAGGACGACATGAAGAAGGTCCTGGCGGCCTCCACCATGAGCCAGATCGGCTACATGATGCTGGGCGCGGGACTGGGACCGATCGGCTACACCTTCGCCATCTTCCACCTGCTGACCCACGGCTTCTTCAAGGCCCAGCTCTTCCTGGGCGCCGGAAGCGTCATGCACGCCATGGGCGACCAGGTCGATATGCGCCGCTTCGGCGGCCTGGCCGGGGCGATGCGCACCACCTGGATCACCATGGGCATCGGCTGGCTCGCCATTCTCGGCATCCCGCCCTTCTCCGGGTTCTGGTCCAAGGACAGGATCATCGAGGCCGCCTTCGTCGGCGAGGGCGCGCGCCCCTGGATCCTCGGCTCCGTCGCGCTCCTGGGGGCGGGGCTGACCGCCTTCTACATGTCCCGCCTGTTCTTCATGATCTTCCACGGGCGCCCCCGCTGGACCACCGAGAGGGACATCGAGGGTGCCGTCCACCCGCATGAGTCGGGCCCGCTCATGACGCTGCCCCTCATCGTCCTGTCGATCTTCTCCGTCGGCCTGGGCGGGCTGCTGTCCATGAACGACGCCTTCGCCATCTGGCTGGAGCCGGTGACGGGGCGCGTCGAGCACGGCGAGCCCGTGCTGCCGGCCGCGGTCATCATGGGCGCCACGCTCGCTCTCGTCGTCATCGGCGTCCTCGTCGCCTGGCTGATGTACGTGCGCCGCGCCGTGCCCACCGTCGTCCAGACCGGCAGCGCCCTGGTCGAGGCCGCGCGCCGCGACATGTATCAGGACGCCGTGAACGAGGGACTGGCCATGCGCCCGGGACAGGGCCTCGTCATCGCCGCCTCCGCCTCGGATCGCTACGTCGTGGACGGCGCCGTCGAGGGGCTCGCCAGGGCCACCGCCGGAGCGGGCCGGCTCGTGCGGCGCACCGAGTCCGGGTACGTGCGCTCCTACGCCGGCTACATGCTGGCCGGAACGGTGCTCGCCCTCATCGCTGTTCTGGCCAGCAGGTTCTGAGAGGACACGACCACATGCAGCCCATCACCGCATCCATCCCTGGACCGGCACCCGTGCTGACCGTCATGGTGCTCGTCCCGCTCGCCGGGGCGCTTCTCCTGTGGTTCGTGCCCCCGCTGCGCGGCCTGGCCCGCGGAGTCGGCCTCGTCTTCTCCCTGGGGGCGCTCGGCGTCGGCATCTGGGCGATGGCCCTGTTCGACCCGGGCAGCGGCGGAACCGTCCAGCTCGCCGAGACCCGGCCGTGGATCCCGACCCTGGGCATCTCCTGGGCCCTGGGCGTCAACGCGCTCGGCCTGGCCATGCTGCTGCTGGCGGCCTTCCTCGTGCCCCTGGTCCTGCTCGCCGGCTGGGGCGAGATCCCCGCCGAGCACCAGGCCCTCTTCACGGCCCTGGTGCTGGCCCTGGAGGCCTTCGTCGTCGTCATCTTCAGCGCGCGCGACGTGTTCCTGTTCTACGTCTGCTTCGAGGCCATGCTCGTGCCGGTGTACGTCCTCATCGGTCGCTTCGGAGGGCCGGATCGCCAGCGCGCCGCCCTGAAGTTCCTCCTGTACTCCCTGGCCGGAGGACTCGTCATGCTCGTCGGCGTGGTCGCCCTGTTCTTCTACGGCCCGCGCACGGAGACCGGCTACCTCATCGGCTCCCTCGCTGGGTCCCTCAGCGCCCCGCCCGCCGCGGCCCGCTGGATCTTCGCATCCTTCATGATCGCCTTCGCGATCAAGGCCCCGCTGGTGCCCCTGCACACCTGGCTGCCCGACGCGGCCGAGCAGGCCACCCCGGGCACCTCGGTCCTCCTCATCGGCGTCCTGGACAAGATCGGCACCTACGGCATGATCGCCCTGGTTCTGCCGCTCTTCCCCGAGGCGGCCGCCTGGGCCGCCCCGGTCGTCCTCGTGCTGGCCGTCGTCGGCATCATCTACGGGGGCCTGGCGGCCATCGGCCAGGACAGCCTCTACCGGCTCATCTCCTACACCTCGATCAGCCACTTCGGCTTCATGGTGCTGGGGATCTTCATCGGCGACCGGATCGCCGCGATCGGCGCCATGGTCTACATGGTCGCCCACGGACTGTCCATCGCCGGCCTCTACCTCGTCACCGGCTTCCTCGCCCGGCGCACCGGCACCGTGGCGATCGGCGAGCTCGGCGGCATCGGCCGGGTCATGCCGCTGGTGGCCGGCACCTTCCTGGTCTCCGGCCTGGCTTCCATCGCACTGCCGGGCCTGAGCGGCTTCGTCCCGGAGTGGATGGTGCTCACCGGCACCTTCTCCCGGTCCGTCGTCCTCGGCGTCGTCGCCGTGGCGGGCGTGGTCATCGCCGCGGTCTACGTGCTCCTGCCCTACCAGCGCGTCTTCACCGGCGCTCCGGACGCCGAGCGCGTCGGCAGCGCGGACCTGGACGGGCGTGAGCGGCTCGTGCTGGTTCCGATCATCGCCGCCATGCTTCTCCTGGGACTGGCCCCCGGCGCGCTCACCGATGCGCTCGACGGCGTCGCCGAGCAGGTGGCGACCACCATGAGCGCCGACTCCGGGCGTCCGGCCGCTCTGAGCGACCCGGCTGTCGCGACCGGTCCGCTCGCCCCGGCGGATCCGTCATCGCCCTCCGCCCCCACCGTCACGGAAGGGATCAGCAAGTGAGCGTCACCGTCCCGATCATCGAGTGGGCCGGGCTCATCCCGGTTCTCATCATCCTGGGGGCCGGTGTGCTCGGCGTCCTCGTCGAGGCGTTCGTGCCGCGCGGGGGACGCCTGCAGGTGCAGGCGGTCCTGTCCGCGGTGGCCATCCTCGCCTCCGGCACGGCCTTCGTCCTGCGCTGGAGCCAGGTCCTCCCGCAGGACGCGGGGACCGGCAGGATCCGGCCATCGGGACGCGTGCTGGCCGCCGGGATCAGCGAGGATCCCTTCGGGGTGGCCGCTCAGGGCATCGTGCTCCTCATCGGTCTGCTGGCCGTGCTGATCATGGCCGACCGCACCACCGCGGGCGACGGCGCCTTCGCCGCGCAGGCCGCCGATCGCCCCGGCAGCGCCGAGGAGACGGAGTCCCTCCACCGCGGCTGGACCGCCACCGAGGTCTTCCCGCTCATGCTGTTCTCCCTGGCCGGCATGATGCTCTTCCCCATGGTCAACGACCTCATCGCGCTGTTCGTCGTGCTCGAGCTGGTGTCGCTGCCGCTCTACATCATGGCGGCCACCGCCCGCCACCGCCGTCTGCTGAGCCAGGAGGCGGCGCTGAAGTACTTCGTGCTGGGGGCCTTCGCCTCCGCGTTCCTCCTGCTGGGCTCGGCCTTCCTGTACGGCCTGTCCGGCTCGGTGTCCTACACGAGGGTCGCCGACGCGCTCGCCGTCGGCGGTGCGATCGACGTGATCGACATGGACTGGCTCGGCCTGGCGGGCGTGGTCCTGGTGACCGTGGGGCTGCTGTTCAAGACCGCCGCCGCGCCCTTCCACGCCTGGAGCCCGGACGTCTACCAAGGCGCCCCGACCCCGGTCACCGGCTTCATGGCCGCCGGCGTCAAGGCCGCCGCCTTCCTGGCGCTCGTGCGCTTCTACTACCTGGTCGGCGGCGCGTTCGGGTGGGACATGGCCCCGTTCCTGTGGACCGTTGCGATCCTGACCATGGTGGTGGGCACCGTCGTCGGCGTCGTTCAGAGCGATATCAAGCGCATGCTCGCCTACTCGGCCATCGCCCACGCCGGCTACATGCTCATGGGCATCATCGCCCTCAACGGGACGGGCATCAGCGCCCTGCTGCTCTACGCGCTCGCCTACGGCGTGGCCACCGTCGGGGCCTTCGGCATCGTCGCCCTGGTGCGCACGGGGCACGGTGGTGCGGCGGGCGCCGAGGCCACCGACCTGGGGTCCTTCGCGGGCCTGGGGCGGCGCAACCCGTGGCTCGCCGCCGCCATGGCGGTGTTCCTGCTGTCCTTCGCCGGCGTGCCGCTGACGGCGGGCTTCGTCGCCAAGTTCGAGCTGTTCATCGCCGCCGTCGGCGGCGGGGCCATGTGGCTGGTGATCGCCGCGGTCATCTCCTCCGCCATCACGGCCTTCTTCTACATGCGGCTGATCGTCCTCATGTTCTTCCGCGAGCCCGAGGGGAGCGGGGTCGTCGTCGTGGAGTCGATGGGTCCATCGGGTGCCGCCATCGTCGTGGCGGTCTTCGTCACGGTGGCGCTCGGAGTGCTGCCGCAGGCCGTTATCGCGCTCCTGGGCCGCGCCGCTATGCTCCTACCGTGATCGGATCGTTGCCCTTGAACGCCCCTCCGCAGCTCGAGGGACGGATCATCCCGGCTCTCGAAGCCGTCGAGGCGCGTCTGCTCGACGTCGTCAGCAATGCCGATGAGACCATCAACCCGCCCACCTCCCATCTGGCCGAGGCCGGGGGGAAGCGGCTGCGACCGGTTCTCACGCTCCTGACCGCCCAGCTCGGGGACACCGGCCTGGCCGTGGGGGAGCAGGTGCTCGACGCCGGCGTCGCCGTCGAGCTGACGCACATCGCTACGCTCTACCACGACGACGTCATGGACGAGGCGCCTCTGCGCCGCGGTGCGCCCAGCGCCCAGACGGTGTGGGGCAACTCCGCCGCGATCCTCACCGGCGACGTGCTGGTGGCGCGCGCCTCCCAACTCGTCGCGGCGCTCGGTCCACGGGCCGTGCTCGCCCATGCCAAGACCTTCGAGCGCCTGTGCATGGGGCAGCTCCACGAGACCCTGCCCCGTCCGGCCGGCACCGATCCCGTCGACCACTACATCCGGGTCCTGGCGGACAAGACCGGCTCCCTGATCGCCATGTCCGCTCGCTACGGCGCCATGCTGGCCCGCGCCGGCGACGCCACAGAGCGCATCGTGGAGGAGTTCGGCGAGAAGATCGGGGTCGCCTTCCAGCTGGCCGACGACGTCATCGACCTGGCGAGCGACTCCGAGACCACCGGCAAGACCCCGGGGACGGATCTGCGGGAGGGTGTGGACACCATGCCGGTGCTCCTGCTGCGCAAGGCCCTGGCGGCGGGCGAGCTCGACGCGGTCGGACAGTCGATCCTCTCGAGGCTGTCGACCGGGAACCTCGACGACGACGCGGTGCTGGCCGACGTCGTCGCCCGGCTGCGCCTGCACCCGGTGCTGGCGCGCACGCGGGAGATGGCCATGACCTGGGCCCGGGAGGCCGTGGGCGTGCTCGCAGGGCTGGAGGACGCCGTCCGCGCCGGGACGCGCCGGCGCCTGGATGCGACGGGCGCCGACGAGGTCGAGCGGCGGGCTGCTCTGGCCGACGCGGAGCAGCGCGTCGAGCTCGTGCGGGAGGGCATGGAGGAGTTCGCGCGGCTGCTCGTGGACAGGGCGGCCTGAGGCGTCCGGGACGGGCCGCGCTCCTCTCACCGACCGATCCCGCACTCGCCGGGTCTTCCCATGGAGTGATGGGGAGTGATGGGGAGTGCCCGGGGACGAGCGGGTACCTGCCCATCGCGAGCGGCGGCCTGGGGCGCATAGCGTGTCGGGCACATGCTCCCGATGCGCTGAAAGGTCCCCGACATGATTTCCTCCGCGACGTCGTTCGCCGATCGCAGCTCCCGACCGACTCGCCGCAGTGTCCTGGCCCTGTCCGCCCTGGCCGGGGCGGGGGCCGTCCTGGCCGGTTGCGGGATGCTCGGGAAGGGCGGTGCGGCGTCCGGGAAGGACTCAGGCTCTGCTGCCTCTGCTCGTGCTGCGGTGGCGGCGTCGACCGGGCCTCATGGTGGGGTGGTGTTCGACACGGAGTACAAGGGTGCGCCGCTGACGGTGGAGGTCGGTCCGGTTGCGGTGAAGGACAAGTACTCGGTGGCGAGGTTTCACATTTCCTCCGACTCTGAGGAAGCCGTGTACCTCAGTCAGGCCTTCGCCATTGGGACGAATGTCTCCACAACGGCTGATGTCCGCATGATGTCGTTGGAGCGAAGCGTGGTCTACCCCGAGCTGGCGAGGAACAATAAGGACCTCGGTGGTGCGGTTTCAAAGGGTAAGCCGGTTGAGGCGTTTCCCGTCTTCGCGGCTCTGAGTGATGACGTCCGGTCGGTGGAGATGCTTCTCCCCAATATGGGTGTTGTGATCGGCATTCCGGTGGTTGCGGCGTCGGATGTGGATTTTGACATCGCTGACGTGATCGCCAAGGCGAAGCTTGATGAATCCGATCCCGGTCCCTTCGAGCTCGAGCGGGCGGCCGTGTCGATGGACGGCTCATCGGATACGAAGCAGGATGAGACGTCGACGACGGTGACGGTGGCCGGGGACGTCACCTTCGCGACTGACTCCGATCAGCTCTCGGCACAGGCCGATGCTGTGTTGGCCGGTGCGGTGGAGCAGATCGAGAAGTACCCTTCGGGTGGGGAGCTGACGATTACTGGGCACACCGACGACGTGGCTGACGACGCGCATAACCAGGATCTGTCGGAGCGGCGTGCCGAGGCGGTATCGGACCGGCTCAAGGAACTGACGGACTTGTCCAAGTGGAATCAGTCCGTCTCGGGTGAAGGGGAGTCCTCGCCGCGAGTGCCGAACGACTCCGACGAGCGCAGACAGGCCAACCGCCGAGTGGAGATCACGCTGACGCCGTCGAAGCCCGCCGAAGCCGGTGCGTCGCCGAGCGCGAGTGCGGCTCCGCCATCAGCCGCCACGCCCGATCCGGCCGGCCCGGTGGGTAAGGGGCCGGAGGGTGTCGATGTGACGGTTGAGGGGAAGACCGTGCACATGTCGATCGACCATGTGGTTCGAGTGGGGGAGTACGTGACCGGAAAGGTGGTGCTCACCTCTGACGAAAAGGTCTATGTGCCGATCTCTTCCTTCGCGTTGCCGGGGAAACTCATGGAATTGCGCGGACTGTCCGGAGTTTATGGTGTGAGTAGTTTGACCATCCTCAGTGGCGGATTAAGGCATCTGGAGGCGGATTATGCGTACTCTGATGGCAGACGATTTCCTTTGGCCAATAACTTTGTGTACGATCTTGAGCCCGGGGCCTCCCAGTCTTTTCCGGTTGTCTGGCCGGACGTCGGTGAGGACAGCATTATGATTGATATTCCCGCAGGTAAGTACCGTTATGCGAGGGAGCGAATCATCGCCCGCCTCACCGACGTCCCTGTAATTGATGCGTAGTGTCTCGGCTGCTCAGAAGGGTGGGGCCTCGTCGATGAGTGGTGCGAGTCCCAGGATGTGGGTGGCCCGGGGGTAGGGAGTGGTCTCGTAGTCTCCGGCCCGTCCGCCGGGGCGGGGGCCGCGGGTCGCGAGGCGGACGCGGCTACCGCCGCAGGTGTTGGTGCCGGGGACGGCGTGGTCGTGGGCCTGTTCGTCGAGGGCGGTGTTGAGCCGGTCGATGAGGTCCGGGGTGATCTGCTTGCTTACGTTCGCTGGTACGACGGCGCCGGGGACGTCGTGCTGGTGGGGGCCGACCTTTCGGGGCAGGCGGTCGATGGCGCCGTCCGGGTGGCGCTGGTAGACGGTCTTGTCGGGGGTGCGCCAGGACAGGTCGCCGGTGGACTCGTCTCTGGTGAGCTCCCATCCGGGGGTGTGCTTGAGGCGGTGGTGGGCCTGGCACAGGGTGACGAGGTTGTCCAGGCTGGTGGTGCCGCCCCGGCTCCAGGGGGTGAGGTGGTCGATGTCGCAGCGCTGGGCGGGGATCTGGCAGGTGGGGAAAACGCAGGACCGGTCGCGGGCGCGTACCAGGTCGGCCAGGCCGGCCGGGGGCCGGTAACGGGTCCGGCCCACATCCAGGACGACTCCGCTGATCGGGTCGGTGACCAGGCGCCTCCACGTCCCGCCCGTGGCCAGGGCCCAGGCGGTCAGCGCCGGCACCGCCACGCTCCGGGACCCGATCCTCACCTTGGCAACCTCAGTGGCCTGTGCGAGTGCGGCGGGGTTCTGAGCCGTCGAGATGGAGCCGGCGGCGAGTTCGGCGGCAGTGATGGTCTCAGCCGCTGTGGTGCTCTGAGAAGCGGGAACGTCCTGTCCGCAAGCAGGCAGACTCCTCCCACCAGCGGAGGGCGGACTGCTGCCACTGGTCGCGGTCGGACTTCTCCCGCTGGAACCGGGCGGACTCGTCCCAGCGGGATCAGTGCGCGCAGCATCCCCGGAATCCTTGGCGAGGTCCTGGTTCCGCTCGCCGTCTCCAGAATCATCGCCTCCAGAATCACCGCCTCCAGGGCCGCCGCCGGGGCCGCGACCAGCGAGGTCCGCCGGCGGGGCCAGACCCGCCGGATCGGCCGGATTGTCCAGACCGGCTGGGCTGGCCAGGCTGGTGATGGGGACGGTGACCTGGACGTCGATGCGGATGTTCTCGGGCAGGGGCGGGCGACCGGTGGCCGAGGGCGTCCACCACGGACTGGTAGACCCCACCAGGCCGCTCAAGGCGCCCAGGAGTCCTTCCAGGGGTATCCCGTCAGGCAGCAGCCGCCCCGGGCTCGCGCCAGCCGTGGCGCCACGCTCGTCATCAGCTGCCGTCTCTGCTCTGCTGCCGCCAGCGCCACGGCGGTCACCGAGACCACCGACTCGTGAGCCGACGGATTCAGGGTCGATTGTGCCTGATGCGGCCCAGGAATCCCGAGCAGTCGGCGAACCCGCCGGTGCCGCGGGCGAAGACGCCGCTGCCTCCGAACCGCACTCGCCGGTCCGCCTCTCGGTCCGATCACTGGAAGCGTCCTGGGCGAGCCGGCTGAAGGCTGCCCGCTGACCGGTGCGCAGCGTGGACAGGGTCATGGCGGTGATGGCGTCGGCTCGCAGCTGGGCCAGAGTGCGTTGCTCGCCGGCGGCCCGGGCGCTGGCGGCGATCGCGTCCAGGGTCGCGTCCAGCAGGACGGCGTCCATGGTGGGCAGCAGCAGACGGATCTGGGAGACGCCCTCACCCGCCGATCTCGGGCGCGACACGCACCGCCGCTCCACGTCGGCCCGAGCCCGCTCGGCATGCCCCTCGGGGTCGACCTGCATGAGGGCCCGCTCGATGTCCCGCCCCACCTGCGACACGCTTCGCCTCGGCGCCTGAGGCAGGACCTTCTTCTGAACCGCCAGCGCCACCGGGGTGGGCACCCCCTCCAGGCGACGAGTCACCAGACAGGCCTTCGCCGCATCCAGCGCCCCGCAGCGCTCCATCGCCTCCGTGGGACCGAAGCCAACGTCCATCAGCGCGCTGCCGTGGTCCACGATCCGCCCGGCCCGAGTCCGCGAGATCCCCAGACGGGCCGAGAGCAGGCAGGTGGTGTTGAACCTGCGCTCCTCATAGCCCACCACCGGCGAGACCGTGCCGCCCGGCCCCCACTGATCCGGATGAGCCGACAGCTCGCCGCAGCCGGTCAGGCAGGCTGCGGCGAGCGACTCGCCCCAGGTGGCCCAGGCCGCCAGACGGTGGCAGGCCGCCGCCAGCTCCCCCAACCCCGCAGCCCCCAAACCAAGCAGCCCCGCCGCGGCGGACTCCTCCACGCCCACGACTTCGCGCCCCTCGGCCGTGGCCACCAGGGCCGCGTCACCACCCGGCTCGTCGGCGAACAGGTCCCCGTCGTCAGCACCAACGCCGTCGTCGGGGCCCTCGGCGCTATCGCCGTCATCGTCGTCCTGGACTCTCACCAGCAGTCGGGCCAGCAATTCCTCCACCACGCCGGCCAGCTCACCACCGGCCACCAGAGAAGCCAACAGCTCCGTCGCCTCCTCCGCGGATATCGGCGGCACCGCCGCTGATATCCCGACGGGCGCACCCGCTCCGCCGGGCGCCACGTCGGTGCCCGGGTCACGAGAAAGCGCGCCTCTTTCGAACATATGTACAGTATAGTCGGATTCTCCGGCGTTCGCACGGTGATGTGGAGGCTTATTCATGGGGGTGTTCGGGGCCCGGGCGCTGGGACTGTTCCTGTGCGTGCGCCTGACCCTGACCTATCTGAGGCACAACCTGCCCCAGGAGCTGCTCGCCGAGGTCCACGGCGTCCGGCGGGCCACCGCCTCCCGGGTCGTCGCCGCCTGCACGCCCCTGATCGCCTCCGCCCTCCGTGAGCACGTGCCGACCGTGGAGGACCTCGACGGCCCAGCTGATCATCGACGGCGCCCTTCTTCAGTGCTGGTCCTGGAAGGACCACCCCGAGTTTGGCCCAAGGCGAGCACGGGACCATCGGGCTGAACGTCCAGGTCGCCTGCGCCCCCTCGGGCCACCTGGCGTGGGTCTCCGACCCTCCAGGACGGCGGGGTCCACGACGCCGAGCCCCTGCGCCGCTCCGGCCTGCTCGACGTCACATACGCCCCATGAATAAGCCTCAGGAGCCGCGGTGGGGCTCTCTGATATGAGGACCCGGACGGCAGGAGAGCTCGCGCGCGGAAAGGGCGAAGCCGTTCCCGTCATGTTGCTGTTGCCGTTGCCGTGGCGGTCTCCTCGGGGGCGTCAGAGGGTGTCGAGTGCTCCGGGTGGTCCATCCATCCGTTTGCCGGATAGAAGGCGCCTTGTAGCGCGAGGCCCCATGCGGAGACCGCGATAGGCCCGTTGTCGGTGTCGATCGGAACCTGCCCGATATCCTGACCGGACGATAGGGACGTCAGTTGAAGAGTTGCGTTTCCTTTATATTCTGGACGGTCCGGCGTGGTCGTATAGGCGATATCGCCGAATACGCAGGCCGCACGGGGAACGGCTCGTTCATCGGAGGCCCAGGACAGCATCGGCGTCGTCGCCCCGGGCTGGCGCACAGAGAATACGGGTTTTGTGTATGTGCCGTAAAGGATGACCTCGTGCTGGCCCGTGTAGATATCGAATGTATACATGTTGTGAAAATATTCGCGCTGGCGGCTCAGTGCGACGCTGTCCCCCGTGGTGAGGTTTCGCATGTGCGAGCTGTCGCTATCGCCGGCCCCCGGAGTGGCGCGAGTCGTGTAGTAGTAGATCCAGTCGTCCTGGACTCTTTCGATCCGCCACTCGTCTTCCGTGGTCTCTGTGGTGCCGTTGGTGAGGTAAACGAATACCGCCTTCGAGCTCTCGTCCATTGCGGTCAACGCCTCCCCTTTCGCGTCCATCTCCTGATAGCTGCCGGTGAGAATGGTACTCGCGTCGAACTGCGTCGACAGATCAGCGGTGCTCAGGCGGAATCCAAAGCCTCTGGCACTTGCGGTGTCAGGGTCCTTGCTTCCGGCCACGAGCAGAGCGCTGCGGTCGGCATTGAAGTTCAAGGACACCCGATCGAGCAGGTATCCGCTGAACTTGTACTCCTCGACCAGCCGCGCCGATGCTGCGATCGCGTAGTCGGACGTGGAAACCTTGACCACGTCGATCGCGCACGTCACCGACTTTCTATACGAATAGTCCACCCGCGAGTCGTCGTAGTAAACGCCGGCCACAAGATAGGCGTGGGTGTCATCCATGACCGCGGGACCGGTCGCGACGCTGATCTCCGGGAGGACCGGGGTCGCTGTCGTGGTGGGGCTGGCACTCGCTTCTGCTTCCGGGGTGGAACTCGCCGCCAGGTCAACCAACGCCGCGCTCCAGTTCCCCTTGCTGTCCGGCGTCAATGCCCAGGTGGTCGGGCCCTTCAAGTCGACGACGACGGGGCAGTAACCTCCGGAGACGGTCTCCTGCAACTCGGGGATCGGGATCATCCCGCACAGATGCTGTCCGTGCAGAGCGGTGATCGTTGCGTTCGTCTGAACTCTGGTGTTCGGCCACACGGCCTGGTCGGAGAAATACGAGGGGACTGCGGTATCGGTCGGCGGCGATGGCCGCGGTGTCCTGCTCGGGGTCGGCATCGGGGCGATCGACGGGGTTGGCCCCGGAGCGGACTTGCCGAACGTGCCCGAGCAGGCCTTGAGTCCGGCCAGTGCGCCGATGGCCGTGGCCGTGGCCGTGGCGAGGAGCGTGCGACGACGCATAGTGGATTCCTTTCCTCCAGGAGGAATATCAAGAGGCAGTGGACGTGGCGGACGCATCCGGGCTCTCCGGTTCTGCTGTGATCGAAGAATCGAGCCAGGCGGTTGCCGAGTAGAAAGCTTTCTGAGTGGCGAGTCCCCATGGTGTGACGACGTTACCGCCTCCTACGGCCAGCCCCGTCTCGCCTTCGGCCTGAGTGATCTCCTCGCCTGTGCTGATCGACGTGAGATCGAGATGATCGATCGTGCTGCTCCCGGAGTCATCGAGGTGGTAGGATGAATACAGGATATTGCCGACGACGCACGCGCCGTCCGGTACTCTTCGTTCGTTCTCAGTCCATTTCAGCGCCGGTGCGGCGGCTCCCGGCAGGCGCACGGACAAAGAGGGATCGGAACCGTACTGATGATTGAACGCAAGGCTCGCCTGCTGATCGGAGGAGATGGACGGCCACCACCTGACCTCGTTCTCCCAGTCGTCCTTCAGGACAACGGTCTGACCGGAGGAGACGTTTCTCGTCAGGCCTTGTCTCGTCAAGCCTTGCTCGTCGGTGGTGTCGGCCCTGTAGTAGTACCAGTCGTCCCTCACGATGATCGGGAGGGCTCCTCCAGTGCTTTCGTGCTCGCCGTTGCCTAGAAACATGATGATCGAGGTCGATGCGGTTGCGGGCTTATAGCCGATGGCCTGACCGTAGAAGCTGATATGGGTGATATATTGATCCTCCAGGATGGAGCGCGCGTCGAGCTCGACCGACAGATCCGCAGCGCTGAGGCGGAGGGCGATGTAATTCTCGGGGGGCTGAGTCGCCGACGATTCGTCTCCTTCTCCCTCTCCCGTCATGATGAGGGAGCTCCGATCGGCGGAAAAAGATAATCTGATGCTCTCGACGTTCTCGGCCGAATAGTTCTCGGCAACTGTTGCGACGTTCGTGATGGAGGCGTCGGAAAGGCGGACCTTGGCCACAACAACCGGGCAGGTCGCGCCCTCGGGAGAATGATCGTACGATGAAGGGTCCTCGGTGCTCGGGGAGGATAGGATGAGGGCGCCTATGGTGAGATAAGCGTATTCGTCGTCGAGAAGCGCGGGACCCATCATGATCGTGGTGAGCGCGGTTCGCGGGTCCTTGCCCATGCTGTAGCGACTAACCGTTTCCGCCTCCTTGGTCGTCCAGGACCCGTTCTCATCCAGAAGGACTGCGTGGGTCGTGAGGCCTCCTACGTCGACGACGACGGGGCACCACCCGCCGGTGATGACGTCGAGTGCCTCCTTGATCCTGGCACCGCCGCACAGATAGCGGTCGCGGGCGGCGGTGATGACGGCGTCGGTGTCCGTTGTCTGCGCTGTCGGCCATGTGGGCCGATCTGCGAATGACGTGGGAGCCGAGTCGGGTCCTGGGGGTGGTGCCGGAGCGGAGCGGTTGGGCCGTCGAGTCTGATGAGTGCAGGCGGCCAGGACGGGCAGGGCCGCGGTGACCGCGGTGGTGGCTGCGGCGGTGGCGAGGAAGGTGCGACGACGCATGACGTTTCTATGGTTTCCTGGAACGGGGGCGGGCTTCTCGATGCTCGGCATCAAGATTCGGCTGCGGGGACGTGGACTTCTTCTGATCCGGGAGCATCTCCCAGAGCCGTGAGGCGAGGTCTGACCAGTCATGATGCTCCTGTTGAGGAGGGTGCGGGGTCTTCCGCCCATTCGCTTGCGGGGTAGAAGCAGTATCCGTTGCTGATCCCATAGGGGGTGACTGCGTTGATGCCCCCTCCTGCTCGGGCCTTGTCGAGCTGGAGGTTCTTGATGTTGTTTCCTGACTCCAGGTCGGTGACGCTGATCCTGCCGGATGCGGAGCGTGTGTAGAGGTTGGCTCCGTACACGAGTCCCGACGCGGGCACTGTCCGTTCTGCCGTGGTCCAGGTCAGCGTTGCTGTGGTCGAACCCGGCGGGCGCACGTCGATCTGATCCGATGCGCAGGTAATGATGTATCCTCCGTCTGCCGTCGTGGTCCCGGGGGAGGAGTAAGTGCCGGGGTATCCGGTGAGGACACCTTCCTCGCCGGTGCCCAAGTCGGTCATGACCATTGTATGGCCCCCAGGTTCGTATCGACTCGAGTAGAGCCATCGTTCGCACACGAATCGAGGGGTATCCCCTTTGGGGACCTCGTGGGGAGCGCCGTCGGTCAGAGTGACTATCGTGGTGCCTGATGTGATATTACTGTCTTTGTCCGTGCAGACGGCCTCGTCCCCCAGGTCCCCCCGGCAGGTTCCCGTCAGAACAGAATGCGCGTCGAATTGGACCGATAGATCTGCGATGGATAACCGGATGGCCAGATAAGGGTCACTACCGGTCGTGAGCATGAGGGCGCTTTCGTCGGAGGTGGGGGCGATGCCCCCGCTCGGCCCATTCCGAGTGGTGAGCGAATAGATGGGAAAGCCGGTCGAGAGCTGGGCGCTGGAGACCACGTCGGCGTCGGACAACCGGATCTTGAGCAGGGTCAAGGAGCCGTTCAAATCCGTCGGGCCGTCGGTTGCTCTCGCTCCTTCATTCCTGCCAACGATGACGTAGGCGTGATCGTCGTCGAGAGCGGAGGGCCCGGCGGCGAGCATCGTGACGGCCCCGGGGCTCGGCGTGGCCGTCTCCTCCGGTGGTTCTATCAACGTGACAACGGACGTGCGGTAACTGGTCCCGGAGTCGTCGGGGAGCACGGCGTAGACGTCGGGACCGCTGAGGTCCACGATGACCGGGCACATTCCCCGGAGGTCCGTTCGATCCGGGAGGTAACGGGCATTGATGCTGCCGGTGAGGCAGTGGCCGCGGGCGCACATGACGCGGCACTCGTCCTCCCGGACCGGGGTGTCCTCCTCGACTACTCCTGGTGGTGGCCAGAGCGGCTCCGTGCCGAAGTCGGTGGGCGCTGCCGTGGGGCTTGGTGGCGTCGGCACCGGCGCGCTCGGGTTCGCCGTGCTTGAGGGTGAGCTGTGAGAGCGCGTGGCGGTGCACCCGCCGGGGAGGGAGAGGCCGGCGCCCGCTGCGGCGCCGAGGGCGGTGGTGAGAAATGTGCGGCGGCGCATGCTGCTCCTGTGGCGTACTGGAACGGGGCCGGCCATTGCGACGGCCCCTTGATGGTCGGCCCGCTCCCGACTCGGGGCAATGGGGAGTTGTCCCGAACCCATCGACCGGGATCGCGCCGACGTGACGCGCCTCAAAGCGAGGATGTCGTCCGCACCCTGGGTGAGGCGGGCCTTCCTCCATAGACTGTGGTGCGGTGCCCCGCCGCCGTCCCCCGCCCGGGTCCGCCGGTCCCGGTGCCACATCCACGCCCCCTCTGCCAGGAACGAAGAACAGTGAACGCACGTCCCCTCAATGTCGCCGTCATCGGAGCCGGTCCCGCGGGCATCTACGCCTCGGACATCCTCTCGAAGTCCGGCCTGGAGGTCTGTATCGACTTGTTCGAGCGGTTGCCCGCGCCCTACGGACTCGTGCGCTACGGGGTCGCCCCCGACCACCCCCGCATCAAGCAGATCATCGTCGCCCTGTACAAGATCCTTCAGCGCGGCGACATCCGTTTGATCGGCAACGTCGAGATCGGCCGCGACATCACCGTCGCCGAGCTGCACGAGCACTACGACGCCCTCATCTTCGCCACCGGCGCCGACACCGACGCCCCCCTGGACATTCCCGGCGTCGACGCCCCCGAGTGCTACGGCGGAGCCGACTTCGTCTCCTGGTACGACGGCCACCCCGATCACCCGCGCACCTGGCGGTTGAACGCCAAGGAGGTCGCGGTCATCGGCGTCGGCAACGTCGGCTTGGACATCTCCCGGGTGCTGGCCAAGCACGCCGAGGATCTCATGGTCACCGAGATCCCCTCCAACGTCGCCGCCATTCTCGGGGAATCCCCGGTCACCGACGTCCACATCTTCGGCCGCCGCGGTCCCGCCCAGGTCAAGTTCACCCCTCTGGAGCTGCGCGAGCTCGGCAAGCAGCCGGACGTCGACGTCACGGTCGATGAGGAGGACTTCGAGTACGATGAGGGCTCGCGGGCGGCCCTGGCCGCCTCCAACCAGCAGCGCCAGGTCGTCAAGGCTCTCGAGGGCTACGCCATGCAGGAGTCCGAGGACCTCACCGCATCCCACACCATTCACATCCATCTCTTCTGGTCGCCGGTCGAGGTGCTCACCGACGACGGCGGGCATGTGCGCGGCTTGCGCACCGAGCGCACCAGGCTCAACGGCGACGGCTCCGTTTCCGGTACGGGCGAGTTCAAGGACTGGCCCGTTCAGGCCGTCTACCGGGCCGTTGGCTACGCCGGCAGCCCCATCGCCGGCCTGCCCTTCGATGAGCGCCGGCACGTCATCCCCAACGAGGGTGGCCGGGTTCTGGGTGAGGACGGCGAGCCGATCATCGGCGTCTACGCCACCGGTTGGATCCGACGCGGCCCGGTCGGGCTCATCGGCTCGACCAAATCCGACGCTCAGGAGACCGTCTCCAACCTCGTGGCCGACGCCGGGGCCGGTCTGCTTCACGCCACCGCCGACGATGACGCCCAGGTCGGTCACGACGCCGCCCTCGCCCTGCTGGATTCACGCCGGGTCCCCTACACGACGTGGGAGGGCTGGGAGCTGCTCGACGCCTACGAGCGCGAGCTCGGCGCGGACTTCGGCGAGGTCGAGGGGGATCGCGGTCCGCGTGAGCGCGTCAAAGTCGTCGCCCGCGACGCCATGACGGCGATCTCGCGCGGCACCGACATCCCCGAAGATCTCATCGGGCAGCCCGAGGCCGACCGCGTCCCGCAGCGTCTCGTCGGCCGGTCCGAGGGCTGAGCGGTCGCGAGCCAGCGCCCCGCCGACCGACCGCTGGCGAGCGGCATCGGCGGGGCGCGGCGGCGCTTCGAAGGCCCTATGGTGGGCGGGGCATGAGCCCGCGGACGTCGGCGCGCCGCCCGCGGGGAAGAAGCGAAAGGGAGAATCATGAGAGTCGGCGTTCCCGCAGAGATCAAGGACAATGAGTTCCGCGTCGCCATCACTCCGGCCGGCGCTCACGCGCTCACCCGCCGCGGGCACGCCGTGACCGTCCAGGCGGGGGCCGGTGAGGGGGCGGCGATCCCCGACGAGGAGTACGTGGCCGCCGGCGCCGCCATCACCGATGATGTCGCCGCGCTATGGGCCGATTCCGAGATGATCCTCAAGGTCAAGGAGCCGGTCGAGGGCGAGTACCCCCTCCTGCGCCCGGACCTCATCCTGTTCACCTACCTCCACCTGGCGGCGGACCGGCCTCTGACCGATGAGCTCCTCTCCCGTCGGGTCACCTCCATCGCCTATGAGACGGTGGCGACCGATACCGGCGCTCTGCCCCTGCTGGCGCCCATGTCCGAGATCGCCGGACGCCTGGCCGCCCAGGTCGGTGCGGACGCCCTGCTGCGTCCCCATGGCGGGGCCGGGGTCCTGCTGGGCGGGGCCGCCGGGGTCAGGCGCGGCGACGTCGTCGTCCTGGGCGGCGGCACCGCGGGCATGGGCGCCGCGCGGGTCGCGGCGGGCATGGGCGCGGACGTCACCGTCTTCGACGTCGACCCCGCCCGCATGCGACGAATCGAGGAGACGACCCGGGGCGCGGTCCGCACCCGCTTCTCCACCGAGCTCGACGTCGCCCGCGCCTGCGCCGGCGCGGACCTGGTCATCGGCGCGGCCCTCGTGCCGGGGACCCGCACCCCGCGTCTGGTCACCCGCCGCACGGTTGAATCCATGCGGCCGGGCAGCGTGCTGGTCGACGTCGCCATCGACCAGGGCGGCTGCTTCGAGGACTCCCGGCCCACCACCCATTCCGCGCCGACCTTCGAGGTCGACGGGAGGCTCTTCTACTGCGTGGCCAACATGCCCGGCGCCGTGCCGCACACCTCCACCTACGCCCTGACCAACGCGACGCTGCCCTACGTCTCCGCCCTGGCCGACGCCGGGTGGCACGGCGCCTGCCGGGCGCGCCGCGACCTCGCACGCGGTTTGAGCACCCACGCCGGTTTCCTGTACGCCGCCGGCGTGGGCGAGTCTCTGGGGCTGCCCATCGCCGACATCACCGCGCTGGTGGACTGAACGGCGCTTCGGGCCCGCCGCCGCGCCGGGTGACAAGACGCCACGGCGGCGGCCATCCGCGGCCGTTCGCATGCAGGCGAGCGACGGCCGCCCCGGTCGCCGCACAGCGCCCGCCCATAGACTGAGCGGCATGATCGGCACCAATCACCACAACGGCCTCAAGACCGCTATTCTCATGGGCGGCATGTGGGGTCTGCTCCTCCTGTTCGGATGGCTGCTCGCCCGGGGCACGGGCTCGGCGGTCTGGCTGTTCATCATGCCGCTGATCGGCATCGCCCAGACCGCCTACACCTACTGGAACTCCGACAAGCTGGCCGTGCGCTCCATGGGCGCGATCAACGTCACCGAGGCCCAGCAGCCGCAGATGCACCGCATCGTGCGCGAATTGTCGGCTGCGGCCGGTCAACCCATGCCGCGCCTGTACGTCGCACCGACCATGAGTCCCAACGCCTTCGCCACGGGCCGCGACCCCCACCACGCCGCGGTGTGCGCCACCCAGGGCATCCTCCAGCTCCTCGACGAGCGCGAGCTGCGCGGAGTCCTGGGGCACGAGTTGTCCCACGTGTACAACCGCGACATCCTCACCGGCTCGGTCGCCGCGGGCATCGCCGGCATCATCTCCTCCCTGGCCACGATAATCCTGTGGTTCGGCGGCGGCGGGCGGGACCGGCGCGAGGGCAATGGCATCGCCCTGCTGCTCCTGGCGATCCTGGCACCGCTGGCCGCCAGCCTCACCCAGTTCGCCATCTCACGCACTCGTGAGTACGACGCCGACCACGACGGCGCCGTCCTGGCCAATGACCCGTTGGCTCTGGCCAGTGCGCTGCACAAGCTGGAGACCGGGGTGGCGCGCGCGCCGATGGCCCAGGACCCGCGCGTCGAACCGGTGTCCGCCATGATGATCGCCAACCCCTTCGGGAGGGTGCGCAACCTGTTCGGCACGCATCCGCCCATGGACCAGCGCATCAGGCGCCTGGAGCAGATGGCCGGCTACTGACCGGCGCCATCGGCACCGGGCCGACGGACGCGCGACGGGCCGGTGCCCGCTCTCGCCCGGTACCGGCCGGGTACCGGGCGAGAGCGGCTCTTACTCGGGGTTCTTGGCGGCCAGGATGAGGGCGACCTCGTCGTCGGTGAGCTGGTAGTCGAGGTAGGTGGAGTAGAAGTCCTTGACCTTGTCCTCGATGGCGAGGTCCGCGAACAGGTCGGGGTGGAGGAGGTTGGCGGCCCATTGGACCTGGAGCAGCTCCTCGACGCCGTAGCGGTCCCAGCCGAAGACCCCCTTGGGATTGACATGGACCTGCCCGTCCTGGACCGCTTTGACGCCGGCCCAGGTCGGGTCGGACAGGATCTTCTCGTCCTCGCCCAGCGTGCCGGTGATGATGACGTCCGGATTCCAGGTGATGATCTGCTCCATGTCGAATGCTGTGTCGGCGCCGTGGGTCTCCTGGGTGACGGCGTTCTTCCCGCCGGCTGCGTTGATCCAGGTGTCGATGATGGTACCGGTGCCATCGAGCTTGAGCTGGTAGACGCTGGGGCCGTGTATGACGGTGGGCCGCTGGTCGTCGGTGAGCGCGTCCGTCTTCTCCGTGACCGCGGCGACGACCCTGTCGAGTTCGGCATTGTACGTCTCGGCGATCCCCGGAGCGTCTCCGCCGTAGACCTGGGCGGTCAGGGTGATCGACTGCTTCATCTCCTCATAGGTGTGGAAGAGGCAATTGACCAGCGGGATGCCGACCTCCCCGGCCTTGCCGCGCAGGTTGTCGGAGGAGTCGAAGATGACCTGCGGGTTCAAGTTGGAGACGTCCTCGAAGTTGAAGTCGTCGCCGAAGGACACCGTCGCATTGGACATGGCCGGGCACACCCTGTACATCCAGGGGAACCGATCGGGGCCGCAGTGCGTGGCGACGAGACCCTCGGCCTTGGTGAGCATGATCGTCACCTCGTTGTGCGCGTACCAGCCGTCGGCGTACTGGGTGATGCTCGTGGGGACCTCGACCTGCGTGCCGCCCATATCGGTGACGGTCTGGGTGTCCGATCCCGTCGCGTCATCCGACGACGACGTGGAACGGCAGGCCGCCAGCGAGGTCAGGCCGGCGGCGCTGCCGATGCCGAGGCCGGTGAGTCTGAGCAGGTCGCGGCGGGAGGGGGATGGACGACTGGATGCGGACATGGGGCCTCCGATGCGACAGTGCGGATTGAGCGGCTGGTTCTGGTTCGTTGAACGGGTCGCCGTGACTCTAGGGCTGCTTCGGGGCGCGGTCTCGACATGCGATTCAGGTCGCACGAAAGAAATGCGCGGGGTCACGACCCCGAGGCGTTCAGCGAGGCGCTCAGAACGCTTCGAGCGAGGGGACGCAGGTGCGCGTCGGGCGGCCGTCGTCATCGAGGGTGTCGATCACTCTCACGCGCGTGCCGTAGGCCTCCTGCAGGTTCGCCTCGGAGAGCACCTCGTTCACCGGCCCGCTCAGGATGCGTCTCTCGCGCGTGATGAGCAGGGCGCGGGAGGCGATCATGAAGGCGTGGTCCGGGTTGTGGGAGGTCATGATCACGCCGTGCGACTCGTCGGCGAGGTCGCGCACCGTGGACAGCACCGTCGCCTGGTTGCGCAGGTCCAGGGCCGCGGCCGGCTCGTCCATGACGAGGATCGTGCCGTCCTGGACCAGGGCGCGCGCGATGAGAGTCATCTGCTGCTCGCCGCCGGAGAGCTCGTTGAAGGAGCGCTCGGCCAGGTGGGCGATGCCCAGCCGCTCCAGCGCCGCGCTCGCGCGTTCGCGCTCCTCGGCCGGGGGCGAGCTGAACAGGCCCAGGCGCGAAGCGCAGCCGGTCAGGGCGACGTCGAGCACCGTGAAGGCGAAGGGAGGTTCGTGCAACTGGGGGACGTAGGCGATGGCGCGGGCCATCTCGCGGCGAGACAGGTTCGGGCCCGGCTCGCCCCCGATCTCGATGGTGCCGCGGACCGCCGCCAGATGGCCGAGCAGGGTGCGGAAGAGTGTCGTCTTGCCCACCCCGTTGGGACCCAGGAGGCAGAGCACCTCGCCGCAGCGCACGTCGAGGCCGATGTCCGTCAGAACCGGATCGCCGTGGTATCCGCATGCCAGGCCGCGCGCTCTGATCGTCGCCGGCGCGGAGTCGTCGGGTCGGGGGCTCATCAGCGGCCTCCTCGCCGGCTGCGCAGCAGGATGATGAAGAACAGCGGCGCGCCGATGACGCTGGTGAGAATGCCCAGCGGGACCTCGGAGGCCATGACCGTGCGGCAGGCTGTGTCGACCAGGATGAGGAAGGCGCCGCCCAGGAGGACCGACATCGGGACGACGATCCGGTTGTCGGGGCCGGCGATGAAGCGCACGAGGTGGGGCATGATGAGACCGACCCAGCCGATGACCCCGCAGATGGCCACGCTGGAGGCGGTGAGCAGGGTGGCGCATGCGATGCAGATCAGGCGCAGCGCGGTGACGTTCACCCCCAGCGACTCGGCCTCCTCCTCCCCGAAGGCGAGGGTGTTGAGCCGCCAGCGCAGCGCCACGATGGGAATGATGCCCACGGTGAAGGGGACGGCGTACAGCGCCAGGTCGGCCCAGGTCACCTTGGCGATCGATCCCATGAGCCAGTAGGCGATCTCCGGGAGCTTCGAGTCGGGGTCGGCGGTGTACTTGACGGCCGAGACGAAGGCCTGGAAGAGGGCGGAGACGATCATGCCGCACAGGACCAGCAGCAGGATCTGGTCGGTCCCGCGACCGATTCGGCGCGCCGAGGCGTAGGTCAGCAGCACCGCGATGATCCCACCGGCGAAGGCCGCGGCCTGCACTCCCGGGCGGCTCGCCGAGACGAGCAGGGCCAGCACCGCCCCGAAGGAAGCCCCCGCGCTCGCCCCGAGGATGTCGGGGGAGACCATCGGGTTGCGGAACAGCCCCTGGTAGGCGGTGCCCGAGACGGCGAGCGCGGCGCCGATCGCGGCGGCCGCGACGACCCGGGGCAGACGCACGTTCATGACGATCGTCTTGCTCGTCAGAGCGATGTGGCCGTTGCCGGTCACGGCGTGGTTCAGCACGCCGATCACCTCGCCGGGCCGGAGCATAGCCCGGCCTATCGCCAGCCCGGCGATCACGGCGGCGGCCAGGACGAGGATACCGAACAGCAGGAGCAGGGCGTGGAACAATCGGCGGCGGACTGGGAGCGAAGGATGATTGGCCATGGCTGGTCCTGATGTCGCGATGTCGATGAGGAGGTCCGAGAGGATCGATGGTGAAGGCGCTGAGGGAGACGAGGCTACCGCTGCGGGGGTGCCGTCGGCCTCACGGTATTGCGAGTGGGCGAGACTCCGGGTCGGGCGACGAGCGGCGACGGCTTCGGACGGCGTGTGACTAGGGCCCTACGGGCGGGATTGGCGCGGTCCATCGTCTGCTTGCTATTCTTCCACGGCACCGCGTAGCGTCTTCCCGCAGGGCGAACGCGGGGCACGGCGGGTTGCCCGAGCGGCCAATGGGAGCTGACTGTAAATCAGCCGCGGAATGCTACGGGGGTTCGAATCCCTCACCCGCCACCATGGTCGTCCTGCTCCGGCAGGGGCCAGAGCCGTCCTACGGGACGGTCCCGCAGTGAGCGAGGCCACGAGGAGCGGAGGTTGCAGCAGCGATTCCCGCCCGCTTAGGGTTCCGCTCGGTGCCCCGATAGCTCAGTCGGCAGAGCGTCTCCATGGTAAGGAGAAGGTCAAGGGT
>ERZ772807.294-NODE-294-length-31530-cov-93.536585_pt1 | contig 31530 bp, 26 predicted proteins | sample MGYA00511472_ERZ772807 | MGnify/ENA primary metagenome ERZ772807 (study PRJEB29015, sample SAMEA2737947) | human oral metagenome | biome: human oral; feature: human-associated habitat; material: dental | place: China | collected 2039 ... | reverse complement strand
GCGGTGCTGACCGGCCGGGGCCTGGGCTTCCAACGGCGGGCGGGAGATGCCGTCGACACCTCCCGAATCGCGCGCCGCTTCATCCCCGTCGACAACGCCGCCTCCGTCGGCGAGGTCATCGCCGGCATACCTCTGGAACGCCTGGCGCTGATAGAACGGACCTTCCGGCGGGCCGTTCGTGAGCTCGGCGTGAGCGTGCCCTCCTCGACCGTCATCGCCGTCGTCGACCACGTCAACCAGGCCATGGAACGTGTCGGCCGCGGCGAGGTCATGGACTACCCCCTGCGCGCCGAGGCGGCCCATCTCCACCCCGACGAGCTGCGCCTGGCCGAGCAGATGGTCCGCGAGCTCAACGCCTCCCAGAAGCTCCAGCTGCCGGCGGGCGAGGCCGTCGCGCTGGCGCTCCACCTGTTCACCGCCGTCGTCGGGGTCCCCTCGACACGGGAGGCCGTGCGCCAGTCGCGCCTCATCGGCCAGGTCATGAGCGTCCTGGCGGCTGCCTACGGCCCGGCCTTCGACCCCGACGCTATCGACGCCGCCCGCTTCGCCACCCATCTGCGGTACTTCCTGACTCGCACCCGCACCGGCGCCCAGGTGGTGGACTCCACCGCCGACGTCATCGGAGCCGCTCTGCGGGACGCACGTCCCCACGCCTACCAGGTCGCCCTGCGGGTCCAGGAGCTCCTCGAACTAAGGCTGGGCACAACGGTCTGCGAGGACGAGACCGCCTACCTGACCATGCACGTCGCCCGTTTCGAACAGTCCCTCGGCCCCGCGCCTCCGGGCTGCAACGACGGATGACGGACGAGAGTGAGCGGTGAGAGCTAGGACACCATGACGGGGCCTAGTCGAGAAAGATGATCATCACTAGCCTAGATACGGGCCCAATGGGCCCGCAGGATTGTGACCCGCCAGGGGCAAGACCTGAGACGTATGCGCATGCGAGCGCACGGCGTCTCAGGTCTTTTTTCGTCTCCGCTCCGGCTGGCCCTGGATCGAGGAGGATCTGACAATGCCCGGCACCGACTACGCGGCACTCGCGCCCGATCTGCTGACCCGGGTCGGGGGCGCGGGCAACGTCCGCGCCCTGTCTCACTGCGCCACCCGCCTTCGCTTCGCCCTCAAAGACGAGTCCAAGGCCGCCACCGACGCTATCAAGAACACTGGCGGTGTCGTCACCGTCGTCCAGTCCGGCGGACAGTACCAGGTGGTCATCGGCAACGACGTCCCCGAGGTCTACGCCGAGTTGATGAAGCTCCTCCCAGACCTCGCAGATGACTCCGACGACGACCCCGCCTCCGGGCGCAATCTCCTGGATGCCTTCATCGCTCTGATCTCCGGCATCTTCTCCCCGATGTTGTGGACCCTGGCGGGAACCGGCCTGTTCAAGGCCTTCACGGCCATGTTCGCCTCATTCGGATGGCTGAGCCAGACCAGCGACACCTACACGGTCCTGTACGCGGCCTCCGATGCCTTCATGAACTTCCTGCCCCTCGTGCTGGCCGTGACCGCAGCACGCCATTTCAAGGCCAACCAGTTCACATCCATGGCCATCGCCGGAGCCCTGGTCTACCCCTCCGTCGTCGCGATGAACGACGGCGCTCCCCATACCTTCTTCGGCATCCCCCTGGTCGTCATGAGCTACACGAGCTCAGTACTGCCCATCATCGTGGCCGTATGGGTCCAGAGCTACATCGAACGCGCCTGCATGAGGCTCGTCCCCAGCTCCTTCCGCAACTTCATGACTCCGTGGATCACTGTCCTCATCATGGTCCCACTGACTCTGCTCACCATCGGACCGGCCACCACGCTCATCGCCGACGGCATCGCCTCAAGCGTCCAGTGGCTCTTCGCGACCGTTCCGCTGATCGGCGGCATCGTCATCGGGGGCTTTTGGCAGGTCTTCGTCATGTTCGGTCTGCACTGGGGTCTGGTGCCGATCATGACCCAGGAGATCACCACCAACGGCTACTCCCTCATCTATGGACCCATCGAGGCCGCTGTCCTGGCCCAGGCCGCCGCCACCGCGGCCGTCATGCTGCGTACCCGCGACAAGAGAACCCGCGAGCTCGCTGGCCCCGCCTCCCTGTCCGGCTTCCCTCGCCGGCGTCACCGAGCCGGCGATCTACGGCGTCAACCTGCCCCGCAAACTGCCCTTCTACTTCGGCATCGTCGGCGGGGCGATCGGCGGCGCTCTGGGCGCCCTCGCAGGTGGACGCGTCGGGCAGGCCGGCATCTTCCCCTCACTCATCGGCCTGCCCGCCTACCTGCTGGATACACCCAACGTTGCGCTGTGGCTCATCGGCGTCATTCTGGCGGTCGTTATCTCCTTCACGCTGACCTTCTTCTTCGGCGTCAGAGACGAGGACACCACCGGCAGCGCCGGGCCGGCCGACGATGTCGAGGGCGCGCAGACTGCTGGCGGCGCCGACAACCAGACGCAGACCACCGGCCCCGAGCCGGCGACCGCGCCCGACGGGGACGAGGGGGACGGGAAAACGGCCGGCTGGCCCGGCGCTCCCGCCGACATCAGCGTCGTCAGCCCAATCGCCGGCAGGGTCATCGACCTCCAGGAGGTGCCCGACCCCGTCTTCTCCTCCGGCGTCATGGGCGAGGGCGCCGGCATTGTCCCCGCCGACGGCACGGTCGTGGCCCCGATAACCGGGGACGTCGTCGTGGCCACCGACACCGGCCACGCCTTCGGCATCAAGTCCGACGACGACGTCGAGATCCTCGTCCACGTCGGCATCGACACGGTCACCATGAAAGGCGACGGCTTCACGGCCGCTGTCGTCAAAGGACAGCGCGTCCAGGCCGGTGATGTCCTCGTGCACGTCGACCTCGAGCGCATCAAGGCCGCCGGCTACTCGCCGATCACCGTCCTGCTCGTCACCAACGCCGCCTCCTACACCGCCGTCACCTCCACCCGCACGGGCCAGGACGTCCAAGCGGGTCAGGATGCACTCGTCATCAGCCGATAACCGCACCTCCGGCAGACCGACGCTCCCCATGAAAGGACCAGCCATGACAAACACCACCGCTCTCACCTTCCCCACCGGATTTCTGTGGGGAGGCGCCACCGCCGCCAACCAGATCGAGGGCGCCTACGCCGAAGGGGGCAAGGGACTGAGTGTCCAGGACGTCACCCCCAAGGGCATCACCGCACCGCCCACCGAAACCCCGACCCCGGACAACCTCAAGCTCGAAGGCATCGACTTCTACCACCGCTACGCCGAGGACATCGCCCTGCTCGCCCAGATGGGCTTCAAGGTCTTCCGCTTCTCCATCGCCTGGTCGCGCATCTTCCCACGCGGAGACGAGGCCGAGCCCAATGAGGAGGGCCTGGCCTTCTACGACCGTGTCCTCAACGAACTGGAGAGGCACGGCATCGAGCCTTTGATCACCATCAGCCACTACGAGACCCCGCTGCACCTGGCGCGCACGTACAACGGCTGGACCGACCGGAGGCTCATCGGCCTCTACGAACGCTATGCCCGGGTTCTCTTCGAGCGCTACGGGAAGCGCGTGCGCTACTGGCTCACCTTCAACGAGATCAACTCGCTGGGCTTCCACCCCCTGACCTCCGGCGCCATCGCTACGCCCCGCGACGAGCTGAGCGATCAGGATCTCTACCGGGCCATGCATCACGAGCTCGTCGCATCGGCGGCCGCCACGCGAGCCGCACGGGAGATCAACCCGGACATGCGGGTCGGCTGCATGATCCTGGCGGCGCCCTTCTACCCGCTGACCCCCGATCCGCGGGACGTATGGGCGGCCAAGCAGGCCGAACGCGAGAACTACGCCTTCGGGGACGTGCATGTGCGCGGGGAGTACCCGGGCTACTTCCTGCGCGTGCTCAGGGACAAGGGCGTCGAGCTCGACATCACCGAGGACGATCGCAGGCTCCTGAAGAACAACACCGTCGACTTCGTTTCCTTCAGCTACTACATGTCCATGTGCTCGACCGTCACCCAGTCGGTCGAACCGGGACCGGGCAATCTCATGGGCGGGGTGCCCAATCCGACTCTCGAGGCCTCCGAGTGGGGATGGCAGATCGACCCGGTGGGCCTGCGCATCATCATGAACGATTACTGGGACCGTTGGCGCAAGCCCCTGTTCATTGTGGAGAACGGCCTGGGCGCCGAGGACGTCCTCGTCGACGGCGGCCCCGACGGGCGAACCGTCGAGGACGACTACCGCATCGCCTACCTCAACGATCACCTCGTCCAGGTCCGCGAGGCCATCGCCGACGGCGTCGAGGTCCTCGGCTACACCGCCTGGGGCTGCATCGACCTCGTCTCCGCCTCCACGGCCCAACTGTCCAAGCGCTACGGCTTCATCTACGTCGACCGCAACGACGACGGCACCGGCACGCTCGCCCGCTACCGCAAGAAGTCTTTCGACTGGTACAGGAACCTTATCGCCTCCAACGGGGCCACTGCACGTCCATAAGAACCTGAGGGGCCGACCGGTCACCCCGCACTGACAGCCGCCGCGGCCGCCCGCGCCCGCTCGCGGGCGGCCGCCACGCTGTCAGCGCTCGCCACGGCCACCGCCATGCGCCGACCCGGACGCGCTTCGGGCTTGCCGAAGACGCGCAGATCCGTCCCGGGAACCGCCAGTGCCTCGGCCACCCCCTGTACTCGGGGACCGTGCTCGCGTCCGATCTCCCGATCGGCTCTGACTACGGCGGAGGCGGCGGGAAGGCGCAGCGCCGTGTCCACCGGTAGGCCCAGCAGGGCTCGGGCGTGAAGCTCGAACTCGCTGAGGCGCTGGCTGGCTAGCGTCACCAGCCCGGTGTCGTGGGGCCTGGGCGAGACCTCCGAGAAGAGCACCTCGTCGCCGCACACGAACAGTTCGACGCCGAAGACGCCCCAGCCGCCGAGAGCTCCGGTCACCGTGGCCGCCACCTGCCGGGCGCGCTTCAGCGCCGCGGTCGCCAGCGCCTGCGGCTGCCAGGACTCCACGTAGTCGCCGTCCTCCTGACGGTGGCCGATCGGCTCGCAGAAGTCCGTAACGGTCCCGCCGGTCCCCTCCCTGCGCGAGCGCACCGTGAGCAGTGTGATCTCGGTGTCGAAGTCGATCAGGCCCTCGACAATGACGCGCCCACGGTCCACTCGCCCGTCGGTGGCCGCGCGCCGCCACGCGGTCGCCACGTCGTCGGGGGAGCGGATCACCGTCTGACCGTGCCCGGAGGAGGACATGACCGGCTTGACCAGGCAGGGAGGGCCGACCTTCTCAACGCCGGCCGCCAACTCGGCCTGACTCGCGGCGAAGACGTAGGGGCTCGTGGGCACGCCGAGCTCCTCGGCGGCCAGACGGCGGATGCCCTCGCGATCCATCGTCAGGTGGACGGCCCTCGCCGTCGGCACGACGCGCACCTGGCCGCTGCCTTCCATGGCGAGGAGCGCGTCGGTGGCCAGGGCCTCGATTTCGGGCACGACGATGCTCGCGCCGGTGGAGCGGATCGCGGCGGTGAGTTCGGCCGGGTTGGACATGTCCACCGTCAGGGCGTTGTGCGCCACCTGCTGGGCGGGGGCGCCGTCGTAGCGGTCGATCGCCGTGACCTCCACTCCGAGACGGGCCAGCGCGATGGCGATTTCCTTGCCGATCTCTCCCGAGCCCAGGAGCGCGACATGGGTGGCGGACGGCGTTCCCGGCGTCCCGATGACGGGGGGGTCTGGATAACGGCGGGCGGTCACGGGCGCCTCCGTAGACGTGCGGAACGAGGACGGATCACCGACACACGCTACCCAACGCAACCCGTAACGCACCCCGTTTGCGTCGGCGAGGCGTGCCATGCTAGGCCCATGGATCCACAGGACCGCTCGCAGCCCGCCGCCGACTCCGCTCGCGACCCCCTGCGGGACACCGTGCCGTCCTTCATTCCCGCGATCGACGAGGCGACTCCGCCGGTTGCACCGGCTCAGCGTCCCGAGATGATCATCGTCACCGGGCTGTCGGGAGCCGGGCGCTCGCGCGCCGCCAACGCGCTGGAGGATCTCGACTGGTACGTCGTCGACAACCTTCCGCCCCAGCTCCTGCCCGCCATGGCGGGGATGATGACGACGGTCGGTGCGGGCGTTCACCGCTTGGCCGCTGTCGTGGACGTGCGCAGCCGCGAGTTCTTCGCCTCTTTCATGCGGTATCTCGGCGAGCTGCGCACATCCGGGGTGACGCTGCGCCTGATCTTCCTGGATGCCTCGGACTCCGCTCTCATCCGCCGCTTCGAGTCTTCCCGGCGCCCTCACCCGCTGCAGGGCACCGGCTCGATTCTCGATGGCATCCAGCACGAGCGCACCCTCCTGGGAGGCCTCAAGGCGCAGGCGGACGACGTCATCGACACCACCGACTACTCGGTTCACGACTTGGCGCGGCACGTGCGAGAGCTGGTCGCCACCGAGTCCGAGCTGGCACTGCGGGTGACGGTGATGTCCTTCGGCTTCAAGTACGGCCTGCCCATGGACGCGGACCATGTCCTGGACGTGCGTTTCATACCCAACCCCTACTGGATCGCCGAGCTGCGCCACCTGACAGGGCGGGATGCGCCGGTGGCCGAGTACGTCTTCAGGCAGAAGGGCGCGGAGGCGTTCGTCGACGGTTACGCGGCCCTGCTCATCCCGGCCCTGCCCTCCTATATTGAGGAGCTCAAGCCGAACGTGACGATCGCCGTGGGGTGCACGGGCGGCAAGCACCGCTCGGTGGCATCGGCCGAGCGGATATCCGCCCACCTGCGTACCGCCGGCTTTAAGGTCTCCACCCAGCACCGGGACCTGGGACGGGAGTGAGAGGCCATGGGCGCGCATACGATGCTCGACTCCGCGGGCTGGCCACGACGCGGTGAGGACGGCCCCGCGGTCGTGGCCCTCGGCGGCGGGCACGGCCTGTCCGCGACGCTGCGGGCCCTGCGCCACGTCACCCACCGGCTCACGGCGGTCGTGACCGTGGCCGACGACGGCGGTTCCTCGGGCCGCCTGCGCCGGGAGTTCGACTGCCTGCCGCCCGGGGACCTGCGCATGGCGCTGGCGGCTCTAACCGACGACTCCGAATGGGGACTGACCTGGCGCGACGTGCTCCAGCACCGTTTCGCCGGTGAGGGCGAGTTGGACAATCACGCCTTGGGCAATCTGCTCATCCTGGCGCTGTGGCAGCTGCTCGACGACGAGGTCGAGGGCCTGGACTGGGTAGGACGGCTCCTGGGGATCCACGGCCGGGTGGTCCCGATGAGCTCCTCGCCGCTGGTTATCGAGGCCGATATCGTCGACGGGGTCGATCGCAGGCGGGTAAGCGGGCAGGTGGCGGTGGCCACCGAGCGTGGCCGCATGGAGAACGTGGGCGTCGTCCCCGCCGATGCGCGGGCCCACCCCGAGGCGCTGCGGGCCATCGGCGAGGCCGACTGGGTGGTGCTGGGTCCCGGCTCCTGGTACACCTCGGTCCTGCCCCACCTGGTCCTGCCCTCGATGCGACAAGCCCTGGAGAGCACGAAGGCGCTCAAGGCCGTCGTGCTCAACCTATCCGCCCAGCGTGGGGAGACCGACGGGATGACCTCGGCGGACCACCTGCGTGTGCTGGCCGAGTACGCACCGGGCCTGCGGCTGGACGTCGTGATCGCGGACCCGAGCGTCGTGGAGGATATTGACGACCTGGAGACCGTTGCGGGCCAGCTCGGAGCCGCTGTTGTCCTGCGTCAGGTGCGCACGGGCGACACCGTGTGCAACCATGACCCTTTGCGTCTGGCTGCGGCCTTCCGCGACGCTTTCGACGGCGTCATGGGGGACGTCACCCAGACCGTGGCGGACTGACTGCCCGCCCCCACCGATCGAGGAGGTTCCTGCCATGTCACTGACGGTGACCGTCAAGGACGAGCTCGCACACGCAACCACCCAGAACGCTGCTCAGAGGCGCGCCGAGGTCGCCGCCATGCTGCGCTTCTCCGGGGGACTGCATCTTGTCTCGGGCAAAATCGTCGTCGAGGCCGAGCTCGACCACGGGGGAGCGGTGCGGCGTCTTCACCGCGAGCTGCGCGATCTGTTTTCCATGGACCCCGAGGTCATGATCGTCCAGTCCGGATCCCTGCACCGGGGCAACCGCTACGTGCTGCGGGTGACCGAGCGCGGCAGGGATCTGGCGCGACTGACCGGGCTCGTGGACGGGCGCGGCCGCCCCGTGCGCGGCATGCCGGTGGCCGTTGTTCAGGGCGGTCGCAACGCCTCGGCGGCCGCTTGGCGCGGGGCCTTCCTGGCTCGTGGCTCGCTGACGGAGCCCGGACGCTCCTCTTCCCTGGAGGTCACCTGTCCCGGCAGCGAGGCCGCGCTGGCGTTGGTGGGTGCGGCACGGCGTTTCGACGTCGCCGCCAAGGCTCGCGAAGTGCGCGGGGCCGATCGGGTCGTCGTGCGCGACGGGGAGGCCATCGGCATCCTGCTGAACCGCATGGGTGCGGCGGAGGCCTTTGCCGCTTGGGGGGAGCGCCGATCCCGTCGTGAGACCCGCGGGACGGCCAACCGCCTGGCCAACTTCGACGACGCCAACCTGCGCCGCTCAGCGCGGGCGGCCGTTGCATCCGGCGCACGCGTCGAGAGGGCCTTCGAGATCCTGGGCGACGACGTTCCCGACCACCTGGTGCAGGCCGGTCGTCTGCGCGTCGACCACAAGCAGGCCAGCTTGGAGGAGCTCGGTCGGCTCTCCGATCCACAGCTGACCAAGGATGCGGTCGCGGGTCGCATCCGACGTCTGCTGGCCATGGCGGACAAACGGGCCCATGAGATGGGCGTTCCCGATACCGAGTCCGTCCTCACTCAGGACATGCTCGACATGTGAGGACATATGAGGCCATGCGAGGTGGGGTTTTACAGCCGTGCATCGAGGTCGCACGAGTCGCGCAGGGCGCCCGTCGGTATCGACGCGGTGCGGCGGCGGTGCGCTCGTCAGCGGGTCTTCCCTCGCGCTATGGGACATCAGTCCCATCTCAGGATGCCGGACGTCTATCAGGTCACGTCCAGAGCTTGTTCCGTCACCGATCTGTTCGCCCGTGGCGTGGAGGGTGCTCGCGTGCGGTCAGTGGCAAAGGCTAGACTCGCCGTGTCGGAGCGAGGAGGCGGTTGCCTCACCGGTCCGGGGCACACCGAGGTGTGCGAAGACCTACGAATAGCGTGTGCCGCACTGGTGCACTAGGAGGACCCAAAGTGACCACCCGCGTTGGTATCAACGGCTTCGGTCGTATCGGCCGCAACTTCTTCCGCGCCGCCCTCGAGCAGAAGGCGGACCTTGAAGTCGTCGCCGTCAACGACCTGACGGACAACAAGACTCTCGCTCACCTGCTCAAGTACGACTCCATCCTTGGCCGTTTCAACGGTGAGGTTTCCTACGATGATGAGGGCATCGTCGTCGACGGCAAGCACATCAAGGTCCTCGCTCACCGTGACCCCGCCGACCTGCCCTGGGGCAAGCTGGGCGTCGAGGTCGTCGTGGAGTCCACCGGCTTCTTCACCGATGGGGAGAAGGCCAAGGCCCACCTCGACGGCGGTGCCAAGAAGGTTATCATCTCCGCCCCGGCGAAGAACGTCGACGGCACCTTCGTCATTGGCGTCAACGAGGCCGACTACGACTCCGCCACGATGAACATCGTATCCAACGCCTCCTGCACCACCAACTGCCTCGCCCCGCTGGCCAAGGTCCTTAACGACAAGTTCGGCATCGTGCGCGGCATCATGACCACGATCCACTCCTACACGGGCGATCAGCGCATTCTCGACGCCCCCCACAAGGATCTGCGTCGCGCCCGCGCCGCCGCCCTGTCCATGATCCCGACTAAGACCGGCGCCGCCCAGGCCGTGGCTCTGGTCATTCCCGAGCTCAAGGGCAAGTTCGACGGTCTGGCCGTGCGTGTCCCCACCCCCACCGGTTCCCTGACCGATCTCACCTTCCAGGCTGAGAAAGAGGTATCCGTCGAGTCCGTCAAGTCCGCCGTCAAGGAGGCCGCCGAGGGCCCGCTCAAGGGCATCCTGGCCTACACCGAGGACCCGATCGTCTCCGCCGACATCGCGGGCGACTCGCACTCCTCGATCTTCGACGCCACAGAGACCAAGGTCATCGGCGATCTCGTCAAGGTCCTGTCCTGGTACGACAACGAGTGGGGCTATTCCAACCGCCTGGTCGACCTCACCGAGTACGTCAGCGAGCGCCTCTGACTCCCACGAAGACCACGCTGAGTACCATGCTCATCTGAGATTGCGCCCGCGCACGCGACTGCGTGCGCGGGCGCAATCGCGTGAACGAACCGGTGCATGCAATCAGCCGCACGCCGGTTCTCATCTCGGCCGCCTGCGGACGGCGCACGGACGAGGCGGCCGGGACTCCCGCCAGTCATCACCACCACCGATGAGAGGTTTTATGAAGACCATCGAATCCTTGGGCGATCTCAAGGGCAAGCGCGTCCTGGTTCGCTCAGACTTCAACGTACCGCTGGACGCCGATAAGAACATCACCGACGACGGCCGCATCCAGGCGGCCCTCCCCACCCTCAAGACCCTGCTCGACGCCGGCGCGAGGGTTGTCATCGTCGCCCACCTGGGCCGTCCCAAGGGCAAGGTCAACCCCGACTACTCCCTGGCCCCTGTCGCCAAGCGCCTGGCCGAGGTCACCGGCGCCAAGGTCACCTTGGCCGCAGACACCGTCGGCGAGAGCGCCAGGAAGGCCGTCGACGCTCTGGAGCCCGGTAGCATCGTCCTGTTGGAGAACGTCCGATTCAATGCCGCCGAGACCTCCAAGGACGACGCCGAGCGCGAGGCCTTCGCCGCTCAGCTTGCCTCGCTGGCCGACGTCTTCGTCTCCGACGGCTTCGGCGTCGTACACCGCAAGCAGGCCTCCGTCTACGACGTCGCCAAGGTACTGCCCTCAGCCGCCGGCCTGCTGGTCCTCAAGGAGATCGAGTCCCTGGGACGCGCTGTCAACAACCCCGAGCGCCCCTACACCGTGGTGCTCGGTGGCTCCAAGGTCTCCGACAAGCTCGGCGTCATCTCCAACCTGCTGGGTAAGGCCGATCGCCTTCTCATCGGTGGCGGCATGGCCTACACCTTCCTGGCCGCCCAGGGTTACGAGGTGGGCACCTCCCTGTTGGAGAAGGATCAGATCGACACCGTCAAGGGCTATTTGGAGACCGCCAAGGCCAACGGCGTCGAGCTTCTCCTGCCCGTCGACGCCGTTGTCGCACCTGAATTCAAGGCGGACGCCCCCGCCACCGTCGTGGCCGCCGACGCCATTCCGCCCGACCAGATGGGCCTGGACATCGGCCCCGAGACGCGCAAGCTCTTCGGAAAAGCCATCGCCTCGTCCAAGACCGTCGTGTGGAACGGCCCCATGGGCGTTTTCGAGTTCCCGGCCTTCGCCGAGGGCACCAAGGCCGTCGCGCAGGCCATCTCCTCCTCCAACGCCTTCAGCGTCATCGGAGGCGGTGATTCCGCCGCCGCTGTACGCACGCTCGGCTTCGACGAGTCCACGTTCTCGCACATCTCCACCGGTGGCGGCGCTTCCCTCGAGCTTCTCGAGGGCAAGACTCTGCCCGGTATCGCTGTCCTGGAAGGCTGATCGCAATGACGAATCGCGTCCCGCTCATGGCGGGCAACTGGAAGATGAACCTCGACCATCTCGAGGCCAACCACCTGGTGCAGGGCCTGGCCATGGCCCTGCAGGACGACAACCACGACTACACCGCGTGCGAGGTTCTCGTCCTCCCGCCCTTCACCGACATCCGCACTGTCCAGACGATCGTCGACGCCGACGACCTCGACATCAAGTACGGCGCGCAGGACGTCTCCGTGCACGACAACGGCGCCTACACCGGCGAGGTCTCCGCCTCGATGCTCACCAAGCTCGGGTGCACTTACGTCGTCGTGGGCCACTCCGAGCGCCGCGAGTACCACGGCGAGTCCGATGCCCTTGTGGGTGCCAAGGCCCGCAAGACGCTGGACACGGGAATGATCCCGATCATGTGCTGCGGCGAGGCCCTGGAGGTCCGCAGGGCCGGCACCCACGTTGAGTTCGTGCTCGGACAGGTCCGCGCCGCCCTGAAGGGCTGGAGCGCCGGGGATGTTGCCAGGATCGTCATCGCCTATGAGCCCATCTGGGCCATCGGCACCGGCGAGACGGCTACCGCCGCCGACGCCCAGGAGGTGTGCAGCGCCATCCGCGAGGCTCTGCGCATCGACTACGGCGACACCACCGCCGACGCCGTCCGCGTCCTGTACGGCGGGTCGGCCAAGCCCGGCAACATCAAAGAGCTCATGGCTCAAGCCGACGTCGACGGCGCCCTTGTCGGCGGTGCCTCGCTCAAGGCCGATTCCTTCGCCGCCATGGCGAACTTCTACGCCTGAGCGCATCCGACGCGCCGGTCCTCGTCCGAGCCGCGTCCCGGTGCCGTTGTCGTGGCCCGGTCATCTCGCGCCGGGATGGCCGGGCCACGACACTCGCGGCCAGTTATCGCGGCTCTTGCCTGCACCGTCCAGTACGGAGTCGTATCGCACCGGGCCGGACTGCTGATCGGGTCGCTTATCGGGTAGAGTCCGGCAGGAACCGGGCAGATTCTGTCCCGCACGAGCGCCGACCGGCCCGCGGAGGCGCAATGACGAAGGGAACTACAGCGTGACCGCGCTGACCATCATCCTCCAAGTGCTCCTCGTACTGTCAAGCTTCTTCCTGATCATGTCGATCCTCCTGCACAAGGGCAAGGGGGGTGGACTGTCGGACATGTTCGGCGGCGGCATCTCGTCGTCCGCCGGCTCCTCCGGTGTCGCCGAACGCAACCTCAACCGCATCACGGTCGGTGTCGCACTGGTGTGGGCGGTGACGATCGTGGGTCTTGGCCTCGTCAGCAGGTTCGCCTCCTGACCATCCGCGGAGCACGATCACGACGTCCACGAATACCGCGCATGAGGCAGATCCCCGCGGGGACGCGCTGCAGCGCTCCTTGCGCGGGTATCTGGCGCATCTGCGCGTCGAACGCGGTCTGAGCTCCAACACCCTGGCCGCCTACGAACGAGACCTCGATCGTTACGTCGACTTCCTGCGCTCACGCCACGCCACTGCGCCCGCCGACGCGCAGGAGGCGGACGTGACCGCTTTCCTCGAGGCGCTGCGCACCGGTGCGGACGGGGGACGGCCGTTGGCCGCCTCCTCGACGTCACGCACCGTCACGGCTGTGCGCGGCTGGCATCGGTTCCTCCTGGGAGAGGGACTCACCGAGACCGATCCCGCCGCTCAGGTCCGTCCGCCCCGGGTGGGGCGGCGTCTGCCCAAGGCGCTGACCATCGACGAGGTGACTCGCCTGCTCGAGGCCGCTTCGAGCGATGACGATGCCGTCAGCCTGCGCGATCGGGCGCTCCTGGAAGTCCTTTACGCCACGGGGGCTCGGATATCGGAGGCGGTGAGTCTGACCGTGGACGACCTCGACGCGGACGGCGGATGCTTGCGCTTGTTCGGCAAGGGGCGCAAGGAGAGGATTGTGCCCATGGGTCAGTACGCCTGGAGCGCCCTGGACTCCTATTTGGTCCGAGGCAGGCCTGAACTCGCCGCCCGAGGCAGAGGAGTGCCGCAGGTCTTCCTCAACACTCTGGGCAGGCCGCTGTCGCGCCAGTCCGCCTGGGGCTCTCTCCAGCAGGCCGCCGATCGCGCCGGCCTGACCGGTCGCGGTCGGCACGTTTCGCCCCACATCCTGCGCCACTCCTTCGCCACGCACCTGCTGGCCGGAGGCGCCGACGTCCGTGTGGTCCAGGAGATGCTCGGTCACGCCTCGGTGACCACCACCCAGATCTACACCAAAGTCACCGTCGATCACCTTCGCGAGGTCTACGCCACCAGCCATCCGCGCGCTCGTGGGTGAGCCGTCGGCACCGGGCCGCTGAGCGCCGATGCGCCCGGGACGCACCTGCCACACCTATCGCCCTTAGCAGGGCCTGCAAGGGGATATCGGCTAGGCTGCTAATGTGAGTGACTCCGACCAGCCTGGCCTGATAGACCCGTACTCCTCGGCCGACCGGACCGACCAGCCCGAGGAGGAGAAGGTTTTCCCTGTTCCTGCGCCGCTGGAGTCCCACGGCCCCGCACGCGTGATCTCCATGTGCAACCAGAAGGGCGGCGTCGGTAAGACAACAACGACCATCAACCTGGGGGCGGCCCTGGCCGAATACGGGCGTCGGGTTCTCATCGTCGACTTCGATCCTCAGGGGGCGGCCAGCGCCGGCCTGGGCGTCAACGCCCACGAACTGGACTCCACCATCTACAATCTGTTGGTCTCCGCCCACCCGGATGTGCGCACCATCATCCACTCGACGCCGACGCAGGATCTCGACATCGTCCCGGCCAACATCGATCTGTCCGCCGCCGAAGTCCAGCTGGTCAATGAGGTTGCCCGCGAGCAGGCTCTTTCCCGCGTCATCCGCCCGGTTCTGGACGACTACGATGTCGTTGTGGTGGACTGCCAGCCGTCGTTGGGTCTGCTGACCGTCAATGCGCTGACCGCCTCGCACGGCGTCATCATCCCGCTAGAAACGGAGTTCTTCGCCCTGCGCGGCGTCGCCCTGCTGGTTGAGACCGTCGACCGGGTTCGGGACCGCCTCAACCCGCGGCTGCAGATCGATGGGATTCTGGCCACCATGGTCGATCCGCGTACACTTCACTCCCGAGAAGTCCTGGAACGACTCGAGGACGCCTTCGGCGACCAGCTCTACAGCACGCGAATTCGTCGCACTGTCAAGTTCCCCGACGCCACCGTCGCCAACGAGCCGATCACCAGCTACGCTCCGACTCACCCGGGTGCGGAGGCCTACCGGCGGCTCGCCCGGGAGATCATCGCCCGCGGCGATGTCGCCTGAGGCGGCTTCTCAGATGCCTCTCGGGGCGTCCGCCGAGGCCGGGGCGGCGGATGAGAGGGGGATGACCCGGGTTTCCGGCTTTCGCGTCAGCCTGCCTCAGTTCGAGGGCCCCCTCGACCTGCTTCTGGCCCTCATCACTCGTCGGAGTCTGGACGTCACCGAGCTCGCACTGGCGGACGTTACCGATGAGTTCATCGCCCACATGCGCGCCGACTGGGATCTGGGGAGGGCCAGCGAGTTCCTCGTCGTCGCCTCCACCCTCCTGGCCCTCAAGGCGCATCGCCTTCTGCCCCACGACCCGGATGACGAGGAGGAGGACCTCGAGCTCCTCGAGGCCCGCGACATCCTGTTCGCCCGGCTCCTGCAATACCGCGCCTACAAGCAGGCCGCCCGGTGGCTGTCTGACATGGCGTCTACTGCTTCGCGCAGCCACCCGCGCATCGTCGGCCTGAGCCCGGAGCTCACCGCGCTGCTGCCCCCGCTCGTAGCCACCGTCGATGCCGACGGGCTCGCCCGACTGGCGGTGCAGGCCCTCACCCGGCCTGCGGACCCCGGAGTCCAGACCGTCCACCTCCACGAACGGGTGCCCGTGAGTGAGCAGCTGACCCTGATCACCCTGCGCCTGCGTCGTCACGGCGCGCTCACTTTCACCCGACTCATCGCCGACGCCGATCACACGGCTGTGGTTGTCGCTCGTTTCCTCGCCCTGCTCATCCTGCACCGCCAAGGCGGCGTGGACCTCGACCAGGCCGAGCCGATGGGGGAGATCACCGTGGCGTGGTGCGGCGGTGACGACGACCCGGTGGGCGTTACGAGTTCCGACATCGAGGAGGAATTCGAATGAGTGAGAGCGCCTCCGCCCGGCAGGGCGAGATGAATCATGTACCGGAGGAGCGCCTGCGAGCCGCAGCCGAGGCAGTTCTCATTGTCGCCGACGAACCCGTGACCGCTGCGGCGCTCGCCGAGGCCCTCGGGCTGGGGGAGAGGGCCGCTGAGGAGCTCCTGGGGTCCCTGGAGGCGGAGTACGCGGCCGGGGACATCGGACAGGACGATTCCGGCGCCGGGCGCACCCGCGGTTTCGTGCTGCGTCGGGCCGCCGGGGGGTGGAGGTTCGCCTCGGCACCGGAGTTCTCCGACCTGGTTGAGCGCTTCGTCGTCGGCGGGGCGAGGACCCGACTGTCCCAGGCGGCCCTGGAGACCCTCGCCGTCATCGCCTACCGCCAGCCCGTCACCCGCGGACGCGTCGGCGCGATCCGCGGAGTCAATGTCGACGGCGTCGTGCGCACCCTGCGTGCGCGCGGGCTCGTCGAGGAGGCCGGCAGCGAGCCCGGCGGAGCGATCCTGTACCGCACGACTGCCGAATTCTTGGAGTACCTGGGTCTGGACTCGCTGGAGGACCTGCCGCCCCTGGCCCCCTATCTGCCAGATACCGCAGCCCTGGCCGGCATCGAGGATGAGATGAGCGAGAGGAGCCACTGATGGGCAGCGATGAACTCGACCCGGGCGGGCGGGACTTCTATGACGAGGATGACATCGAAGCTCTCGACGAGGAGGCGGAGTGGACGGGCCGCCGCCTGGTCCGCGGGGGAAACGATGACCCATATGTGGCCGGCGGCGAGCGCCTGCAGAAGGTCCTTGCCCATGCCGGAGTCGCCTCGCGACGCGCCTGCGAGAGCCTCATCGCCTCGGGACGAGTCAGCGTCGACGGTATGACCGTCACCGAGACCGGCCTGCGGGTCGACCCTGCGACGCAGGAGATCCGTCTCGACGGCACCCGGGTCCTGACCGATCCCGACATCGTCACCGTCATGGTGCACAAACCGGCGGGCGTCGTCACCACCATGGAGGATCCCCAGGGCCGGCCCACCGTCGCCGACCTGGCCGATGAGTGGGTGGTGGAGCACGCCGATGAGCTGAACAACCCCGCTCGCGTCAGGCTTGTGCATGTCGGGCGTCTGGATACCGAGACCGAGGGCCTGCTGCTGGTGTCCAACGACGGCGAGCTTTCGCACCGCCTGATGCACCCCAGCTACGAGATCGCCAAGACCTACGTGGCCATCGTCGAGGGGCGGGCTGAGCACTGGGTTCCCAGCAGGCTGAGGCGAGGCGTCGAGCTGGGCGACGGGATCGCGAAGGCCGATCGCGTCATCATCAAGGACTCCGGGCCGGCCGGCTCGATCATCGAGATCACGCTGCATTCGGGACGCAACCGCGTTGTGCGCCGCATGCTGGCCGCCGTGGGCCATCCCGTGACGCGGCTGGCGCGCACGAGGATCGGACCGCTGACACTCGGCTCCCTGCGCTCCGGCCGGGCGCGACGGCTGACGGGCGCCGAGGTCTCCGCCCTGCAGAACGAGGTTGGACTGTGACCGCGCCCATCACGTCGGATTCCGTCTCTCCTGTGACGGAGGATTCGGCGGCGCCGAGCTTCTCGACTCGGGGCCCGGTGCTCATCGTGGGCACTGGCTTGTTGGGCACGTCCCTGGCCCTGGCCCTGGTCGCCGCTGGTGTCGAGGTCCAATTGTCCGACACTTCACCCACCTCACTCGCTTTGGCGCGCGATATGGGGGCCGGACGTGTACGCATCGACGGTGACGTCGAGCCACGCATCGTCGTGGTCGCCACGCCGCCGGACGTCACCGCGAGCGTCGTCCTGCACGAGCTCGAGGCCCACCCCGGCGCTGTGGTGACCGATGTCGCCTCGGTGAAGGATCGCATCGCCGCCGAGGTCCGTGCTCATGGGGGTCGGGCCGCGCGCCGTTACGTGGGCGGTCACCCCATGGCCGGGCGCGAGCGCTCGGGAGCGGGCGCCGCCGACTCCGACCTGTTCGCCGGCAGACCCTGGGTGGTCGTGGGGCGGGAGGCGGATCCGGACGCCGCCCTGGTGGTGCGCAATCTCGCCGTTGATGTGGGTGCGACGCCGGTGCGCATGGGCGCGGCCGAGCACGATGCCGCGGTCGCGGCCGTCTCCCATCTGCCTCAACTGCTCAGCTCGCTTCTGGCGGCGCGTTTGGAGACTCTGCCCGAGGCGGCTCTGGCCTTGGCCGGTCAGGGACTGCGTGACACGACCCGGATCGCCGCGTCAGACCCGAGGCTGTGGTCCGCGATCGTCGTGGGCAATGCCGGACCGGTAGTGGAACTGCTGCGCGCTGTGCGCGGGGACCTGGACCTGCTCATCGACGGCATCGCCCTCGCGGCGCCGCCGCCCGACTCCCCGCAGGACACCGCTTCCGGTGGGGCCGAGGGCATCGCCCCGGGAGCGGTAGGCGCCGTCACAGACGTCATGAGTCGCGGTAGCGCCGGGCGCTCGCGTATTCCCGGCAAGCACGGCGGTGCCCCGCGCCGCTACGCCGAGGTGCAGGTTCTGGTCCCCGACTCCGCCGGCGAGCTCGGACGCCTCTTCTCCGACGTCGGCGCCGCCGGGGTCAATATCGAGGACTTCGTCATGGAGCATTCCGCCGGGCAACGCGCGGGCCTGGCCACGCTCTCCGTGCTACCCGGTGCCGCCCAGCCCCTGGAGGAGGCGCTCGACGCGCGCGGCTGGCGCGTGGTCGGAGCCTGAGGCGGTGAAGGTGCGGGCGGCGTCGTGCGCCATCTCATGGAAACGATGCGTTTGCGGATATGCGGTGTATGGGACCCTTGGACGGGTTCATCGAAGGCTGGAGGAAGTGCATGGGAATCGTCGTCGCGATCGACGGGCCGAGTGGATCGGGGAAGTCGACCGTCTCGAAGCGAGTCGCCGGTGAACTCGGCCTGGCCTACCTCGACACCGGGGCCATGTACCGCGCTGCGGCCTGGTGGTGCGAGCACGAGGGCGTCGACCTCGCCGACGCCGCCAGTGTGGCGCGCACGGTGGCGAGCATGCCTGTCGTGATGGGGACGGACCCGCGATCCCCCGAGGTCATATGCGCGGGTGCGGATATCACGGCGGCGATCCGCGAACCTCATATCGCGTCCGTGGTGTCCACGGTCGCCACCAACCTCGACGTCCGCGCCGAGCTGGCCCGTCGCCAAAGAGAAATCATCCGCCTCGAGGCCGCCGGGGGCTCCCGCTCCGAGGGGGCGGGGATCGTGGCGGAGGGGCGTGACGTCACCACTGTCATCGCTCCCGACGCGAACGTGCGTCTGCTCATCACCGCCAGCGAGGAGGCCAGACTCGCCCGCCGCGCCGGCGACCTCGAGGCCGCCGGCAAGAGCGTCGACGCCGCCGCCCTGCGCGATCAGGTGGTCCGCCGCGACCGGGATGACGCCGCCGTCTCCCAGTTCCTCACCGCCCCCGAGGGCGTCACCCTCGTCGACACCACTGATATGAGCCTGGACGAGACCGTCGAGCACGTCATCACGCTCATCGAGCGATCCCTCGACGAGGCCGCCGAGCTCAACCGGCATGACGTCCTGCGCGCGCAGGCGCTGCGTGAGGGTCTGGCGGACTACGAGCTCGACGAGACGGACTTCGCGCTGCTGGAGGGCCGGGACGCTCCCGCCGCCGAGGCGGGGCTGCCCGTTCTCGCCGTGGTCGGGCGGCCCAATGTCGGAAAATCCACCCTCGTCAACCGGGTCCTGGGGCACCGTGAGGCCGTGGTCCAGGACGTCCCGGGTGTGACCCGCGACCGCGTCTCCTACGCCGCCGAGTGGGCCGGACGCCGTTTCACCATTGTGGACACCGGCGGTTGGGAGGTGGATGCGGCGGGGCTGGACGCCGCCGTTGCCGCTCAGGCGGAGGTCGCCGTCGAGATGTCCGACGCCGTGCTGCTCGTCGTCGATGCCCGGGTCGGTATCACCGAGGCCGACGCGCGCATCGTGCGCGTGCTGCGCAGGTCGGGCAGACCTGTCGTGCTGGCGGCCAACAAGGTTGATTCTCCGGCCCAGGAGGGTGATGCCGCCGTCCTGTGGAACCTGGGACTCGGCCAGCCGCATGCGGTCTCCGCACTGCACGGGCGGGGGTCGGGCGACGTCCTTCAGGCCGCTGTAGCCGCGTTGCCGGAGGTATCCGCCGTCGCCGGCCCCTCGCCCGACGACGGCCTGCACCGCGTCGCCCTGGTGGGGCGGCCCAATGTCGGCAAGTCCTCCCTTCTCAACACTATCGCCGGATCGGCTCGCGTTGTCGTCAACGAGGCGGCCGGCACGACTCGCGATCCTGTCGACGAGGTTCTCGCACTCGACGGCCGCCAATGGGTCTTCATCGACACCGCCGGTATTCGCCGTCGTGTGCGCCAGGCGCGCGGCGCCGACTACTACGCCGTCCTGCGCACACAGGGAGCCATCGAGAAGGCTGAAGTGGCCGTCGTCCTTCTCGACGCCTCGCAGCCGATCACCGAGCAGGACGTGCGCGTCATCCAGCAGGTGGTGGACGCCGGTCGCGCTCTCGTCCTGGTCAACAACAAATGGGACCTGGTCGACGAGGAGCGCCGGATCATGCTGGCCCGGGAGACCGAGAATGACCTGGCGCATGTCGCTTGGGCGCCGCACATCAACCTGGCGGCCCGCACCGGGTGGCACACCAATCGTCTCGCACGAGCCCTGGACGCCGCTGTAGAGGGCTGGACGACGCGCATCCCGACCGGCCGCCTTAACGCCTTCATGGGTGAGCTCCAGTCGGCGACCCCCCACCCGGTGCGCGGCGGCAGGCAGCCCCGAATCCTGTTCACCACCCAGGTGCAAACGGCGCCGCCGCGCATCGTCGTGTTCACCACCGGCTTCCTCGATGCCGGCTACCGCCGGTTCATTGAGCGCCGCCTGCGCGAGGAGTTTGGCTTCATCGGATCCCCGATCCAGATCGGGGTGCGGGTGCGTGACAGGCGCCGACGGCGCTGAGATCAGGAGCGGGTCCCGGGCCCGGTCCGTCAGCAGTAGTAGGGTCGGGACATGATCGATCACATCAGTCTGAATGTCAGTGACCCGGCCGTATCGCGCGCCTTCTACGTCAAGGCTCTTGCTCCGCTGGGTTACGAGGTCGCGGCCGAGTACGGGCCCGTCGTCGGACTCAAGGCCGCAGATGCCGAAGGCGGACCCGGCGCCGATCTCTGGTTGGCGCCGGCGATGGACCCGGCCCCGGTCCACCTGGCTCTGACAGCCGCCACCGCCGAGCAGGTCGATGCCTTCCACACCGCCGCCCTCGCCGCCGGGGGCCGGGACAACGGAGTTCCGGGGGAGCGACCCCACTATCACCCCGGCTACTACGCGGCCTTCGTTCTCGACCCGGACGGCAACAACCTCGAGGTCGTCTGCCATGACGGCGCGCGGGCGGGGGAGCCGGCCCGATGATTCCCGCCCCCCGGTAGCCTCTCTCCAGTGACGGTGTTTCCGCCTCGAGGGTGAGGATGGGAGCATGAGCATCTCATTCCTCACCCGGGTCCTGTCCGTCTCGACGGCTTCGGACCTGCTGACCATGTCGGTATCCGCCGCAGACAAGATTGTGCGCACGATCGCCGTGTATCTCGCTATTCTGCTGCTCATGCGGCTGGCCGGGAAGCGGCTGCTGGCGCAGATGAACAACCTTGATCTCGTTGTCGTGCTCCTACTGAGCAACGTCGTCCAGAACGCGATCATCGGCCCGGACAACTCTGTGACCGGGGGATTGCTGGGCGCTGTCGTCCTACTCGTCATCAACACGGTTCTCGACCGGCTCACTCAGCGCTCGCCCGTTCTGCAGAGGATTTTCGAGGGAACGGGGACACAGGTCGTCAAGGACGGGAGGCTCATCGAGCCGGCCCTGGCCCGCTTGGGAACGAGCCGTCGTGAGCTCGCCGGTGCACTGCACCAGCAGGGTGCGGACTCGGTCGAGGAGGTGGACTCGGCCGTCGTCGAGCCGGGAGGTGGGATCTTCATCCGCCTCAAGCGTGAAGAGCAGAACGTCTCCAGGGCCGAGCTCGACGCCGCCGTCGAGCGGATCACCGCCGAGATCAAGGACGCGGTCGCGGCTGACACCGGTTCGACGTCGAATAGCCGCTGAGGACTTGAGGGGACGTGCCGGCGCGGTCGCGACGGGGACCGCGGGTCGACCGTTGAAGACTTGTTGGAGGCCTGAAGGTGCTGCTCGATCAGGGCTCCGTGACCTGGCTGCGGGAGGCGGTTCGAACCGTCCGGGAGCGGTAGTGGGCGCGCACTGCGGGGTCGAACCGCTCAATGGCGCAGCGCAGCATGGTGCGCGGCATGACGGGGGCGTACTCATCGAGGAAGGCGACCAGCGCCCGCTCGTCGACGCGCTTGCCGGCCTCGCGCAGCATCCAGCCGATTGCCTTGCGGATGAGATCGTGGGGGTCATCCAGCAGCCGCCGGGCGACGGCGTAAGCGGGCCAGTCGACGCCCGCGCGAGTGGTGGCGAAGGTGGACAGCACCGCGACGCGGCGCTCCCAGACGCTGTCACTCGAGATGAGCGTCGTCATACGGTCGGGTAGGACCTGAGGCCGGGCAACGGTATCGTCACCGGCCTCCTGCACCAGGGGGAGGAGGAGCCAGGCGCCCACGAGGTGCTCGGCGGAGATGTCGACGAGGTCCCAGTTGTTCACCAGGCCCCGACCGACCCAGTCCAGGTATCGGAGTCCCATTTCCTCACGCCCGGTCAGAGCATCCTGGACGGCCGGTGAGTTGGAATCGCGCTGGGAGCGGGCCGAGTCCAGGAGCCGTCTGATCCGCTTCGCTCGTCCAACGGCAACGCACAGCGCGACCATCCGCTCCTCGTGCCAGGGGCTGGCCGCGAGCCGTTCGAGCTCGTCGTGGTCAAGACGGGTCCGTTTCGCAAGGGCCCGGATCCGCGGCACCGCTACGCCCATGAAGCGGTCGCCTTCGCCGTAGCCGCCGGGGACAGCGCGCAGATAGCGGGCGACCTGACTCGCCTTCGACTCGTCGGACAGGTCGACCAGGGCGGCGTGAACAACGGCTGCGGTGGTGAGGGCGGCTGGCGCAACGGGGGTCAAAAGGACTCCTGTATGAGTTGTCATCGGACGGAGGCGTGCATGTGCGGTTGAAGGCCCAATAGTCTCATCGGCGGGTCGGATGGGCAGTCCGAACGGTCCAGAAGGGTCCGACCGCGGCCGTTGCGAACCCATTGTCCCGCCGGGTTGCTGCGGCACCGGGAGGCGATCGTCCGGCTCGATCGCGCATCGCCGGCGCTGTCACGGGGCAGGACAGCCGACCTGCGCAAACGGCGGTCGAACCGGGCCCCGTCCCGGCGGTCCCCAGGGCCTCACGCTCCCCATACCTCGATACTTCCCGTTTAGACTGGGTTCATGATTACGCCCGTCGACGCCACCGCCACACCCGCCTGGATCAAGCTCGCCGAGCTTCATGAGGACCTCCGCCCCGACCTGCGCGCCTGGTTCGCCGAGGACCCCGGCCGTGCCCGGCGCTACTCCTACGAGCTGGGGGATCTCTTCGTGGACCTGTCGAAGAACTTTCTGACCGATGAGGTGCGCGACGCCCTGGCCGAGCTGGCCGAGGAGGTCGACGTGCCCGGTCGCCGTGACGCCATGTTCGCCGGGGAGCACATCAACGTCACGGAGGACCGCGCCGTCCTGCATACCGCGCTGCGCCGGCCCGAGGGCGACCGGCTGACGGTCGACGGTCAGGATGTCGTCGCCGACGTCCATGCCACCTTGGGCAGGATTTACGCCTTCGCCGAGCGCGTGCGCTCCGGGAAGTGGACGGGGGTGAGCGGCAAGCGCATCGAGACGGTTGTCAACATCGGCATTGGCGGTTCGGATCTCGGCCCCGTCATGGTTTACGAGGCGCTCAGGCCCTATGTTCAGAAGGGGCTGAGCGCCCGGTTCATCTCCAACATCGACCCCGACGACTGCGCCGAGAAGGTGAAGGACCTCGACCCGGAGACGACCCTGTTCATCATCGCCTCCAAGACCTTCACCACCCTGGAGACGCTGACCAACGCCCGCATGGCGCGCGACTGGCTCCTCGGCGCACTCGCCGAGCGCGGCATCGCCACCGAGGGCGCTGTCGCCAGGCACTTCGCGGCCGTATCCACCGCGCTGGACGAGGTCGAGGCCTTCGGCATCGATCCAGCCAACGCCTTCGGCTTCTGGAACTGGGTGGGCGGCCGCTATTCGGTGGACTCCGCCGTGGGTACCGTGCTCGCCGTGACCATCGGTCCGGAGAACTTCGCCGACTTCCTGTCCGGCTTCCACGCCGTCGACGAGCACTTCGCCACCAGGGCTCCCGCCCAGAACGTCCCCATGCTCATGGGCCTGCTCAATGTGTGGTACGTCAACTTCTTCGGGGCCGACTCCCACGCCGTGCTGCCCTACGCCCAGTACCTGCATCGCTTCCCGGCCTACCTTCAGCAGCTGACAATGGAGTCCAACGGCAAGTCGGTGCGCTGGGACGGGACCCCGGTGACCACGCAGACCGGTGAGATCTTCTGGGGCGAGCCTGGTACGAACGGGCAGCACGCCTTCTACCAGCTCATCCACCAGGGCACCCGGCTCATTCCCGCCGACTTCATCGCGGTGGCCGACCCGGCCCATCCGGTCGAGGATTCCGGTGCGGACGTCCACGAGCTGCTCCTGTCCAACTACCTGGCCCAGACTGCGGCCCTGGCCTTCGGCAAGACCGCCGAGGAGGTGCGGGCCGAGGGGACCCCCGAGGCGATCGTGCCGGCACGCGTCTTCGCGGGCAACAAGCCGACGACGTCGATTCTCGCTCCGGCCCTGACTCCGGCCGTCGTCGGTCAGCTCATTGCCCTGTACGAGCACATCACCTTCACCGAGGGGGTCGTGTGGGGCATCGACTCCTTCGATCAGTGGGGCGTGGAGCTCGGTAAGAAGCTGGCTCTGGAGATCGCTCCCGCGGTTCATGGCGATGAGGCCGCCCTTCAGGCGCAGGATTCCTCGACTCGGCAGCTCATCCGCCGTTACCGGGAGCTGCGGCACTGAGCGCGGCGGCGGTGGAGGAACCCGTGGGCTCGAGCGGGCCGGCCCCGAGCGGGTCCGTGATCCCCGAGGATCGCTTACGGCCGCTGTCGGCGGCGGACAGGCGTCGCTACTCGCGTAATATCCTCGTTCCCGAGGTGGGGTTCGTAGGGCAGCAGCGGCTTCGCGCGGCCCGGGTCATGCTCGTGGGGGCGGGGGCCCTCGGGTCCCCGGCGGCCCTCTACCTGGCGGCTGCCGGCGTCGGGTGTCTAGGCATCGTCGACGACGACGTAGTGGATGTGACCAATCTGCAGCGTCAGGTTCTCCACACGACTCCGGAGGCGGGTCAAGCGAAAGTCGACTCGGCCCGCCGCGCCGTCGAGGCCCTCAATCCCGATGTCGAGGTGGTCGCGCATCGGGTGGCGCTCACGAGCGAGAACGCGCTGGATGCGCTCGCCGGGTGGGACGTCGTCATCGACGGAACCGACAACTTCCCGACCCGCTACCTGGTCAACGACGCCTGCGTCATGCTCGGCGTCCCTCTCGTGCACGGGGCGGTCTTCCGCTCCGACGGGCAGGTGACCGTCTTCGATGCCAGGCGCGGTCCGTGCTACCGGTGCGTGCACCCGATGCCTCCGGAGCCGGGGACCGTGCCCACGTGCGCTGAGGGCGGGGTGCTGGGCGTCATGCCGGGGATCATCGGGACCATGCAGGCCACGGAGGCGCTCAAGCTCATCATCGGGGGGGCACGTCCGCTCGTCGGGAGGATGGTGCTGCTCAACGCCTGGAGCGGCCGGGGCGGGGAACTGCCGGTGGACAAGAATCCGGCGTGCCCCGTGTGCGGTGATAATCCGAGCATCACCGAGCTCATCGACTACGAGGCCTTCTGCGGCACGAGACCGTCGGGGGCGGAAAGCGAAACCGACAGAGGGGAGAGCACCATGGATGAGATAACCGCAGCGGATCTGCGCAGGCGTATCGCCGCGGGTCACGATCCGGGGAGCACGTATACGCTGCTGGATGTGCGCGAGCCGAACGAGGTTGAACTCGATGCCATCGACGGGTCCCTGAGGATCCCGTTGGGGGAGGTCGTGGACCGGATGGGCGAGCTGGACCCGAGCCGGGAGACAGTGGTGCACTGCGCCGTCGGAGTGCGTTCGGCGCGCGCGATCGAAGCGCTGACGGCAGCCGGGTACACGGGGACGCTGACGAACCTCGTCGGCGGTATGAGGGCCTGGAACGAGAGCGGGATCACCTGACCGCGGGACCGGGTGCCCGTCGTTCGGCATAGTCAGCTTCCCTCGGAGCCGGGCGGACCGGCGCGCACCGGAGATGAGAACTGAGGGGACCGCGGGGAATCGTTGGTGAGCGGCGTCACCGCTGGTTGATTTCGGCTCGGCGGTCCCCATGAGCTAGGGTTCTATTCGTCTTCGGCGGCGGGCCGCTGCGAGGCGACGGGCTGTGGCGCAGCTTGGTAGCGCACTTGACTGGGGGTCAAGGGGTCGTGGGTTCAAATCCCGCCAGCCCGACCATCGAGTCCATACTCAAACCCGTGTCATGGTGAACCCATGGCGCGGGTTTTTGTTTGGTTTTAGGGGTATTTTGGGTCTGTTCGAGTGTGTTTGGTCGTGTGCGGGAGGGGTTCATGAGGTCGGGTTTTGTGTCTGATGCGACTTGGTGACCCCCTGCCGGTGGAGTTTGCGGAACATTGGAGGTTGCGAGGTCGGTCGCCGTGGTGGTGGAAATCTCGCTGCTGGTGGCGGGTACCGGCGCGTTGTCGTCGGTGGGTTCTGTTTGGTTTTTGAGGATGGTGTCGAATGGTGGTTGGGTGCGGGCGGTGGTGGTGAGTCGTCCGGTGTGGTCGTCGGGGGTGATGTAGATCTTGTCGAAGAGGGTCTGGTTGAGTAGGCGGCGGATGTGGTCGGGTGCCCGTCGGTAGGCGTGGGCGGTGTGCTGGGCCAGGTCGAGGGCTTGGGTGATGAGCTCCTGCTTAGTGTCCAGATCCTGATTCAAGGTAGCCTGCCGTCGTTGGATGGCGGTCAGCTCGTGGGTGATGCGAGCTTGTTCGGTTTTGAGGGTCTCCAGGGGGATGGCGTCGGCGTAGTGGGCTTGGAGGAGTTTTTCTCGCTGGCGCTCCAGTCGGCGGCAGTTGGCCGTCAGGTCGTCCAGCTCCTGGGCGGTTTGCTTGGACAGTTCCGTCAGTTGGGTGTGCAGGGTCTGCTCCAGTTGTCGGCGGGCGGCGGGGTACAGGCAGAGGCGCTGGTAGATGCGAGCGACTTCATCCTCGATCTGTTCGGCCAGGGTGGCGCGGAAAATGCAGTCGGGTTGTTTCTTGGAGTGGCGGCCCAGGCAGACGAAGTATTGGTAGGTCACGTTCCTGGGTGTGGCGTTGGTGATGATGAGTCGTGAACCGCAGATGCCGCAGTAGATGGTGGACTTCAGGTAGTGGGGGTGTTTGAGGGTGCGTTCGCCGTTGGCGTGCCCGGCCAGTACCAGCTGGACGGTGTCGAAGACCTCCCGGCTGATCAGTGGCTGGTGGTTGCCCTGGTAGATTGTGCCCCGGTAGGTGACCTGTCCGATGTAGAAGGTGTTGCGCAGCAGTTTGCCCAGGGACTGCACCGAGAGTGGTTTCTCGGGCAGTTTGGCGGTGGGTACGGTGGTCAGGCCGCGCGCTTCGAGCTCGGCGGCTAGTGATTTGAGTGTCCACTGGCCGGTGGCGTAGGCGCGGAAGGCCCAGGTCACCAGTGAGGCGCGCTGGTTGTCGATGACAACGGTGCGGGCCTCCTGGTCGTTGATGTGGGTGACGGTGTTGCGGTACCCCAGCGGGGCGCGTCCGATGCAGCCGCCGGATCGGACTTTCTCGTCCATGCCCTTTTTGACCTCGTTGGACAGGTTCGCGGAGTAGAATTCGGCGATTGAGGCCATAATGCCGTGCAGCAGCAGCCCGCCGGGAGTCTGGTCGATGTTCTCGGAGGTGGAAGCCAAGCGGACGCCCAGTTCGTCGAAGCGTCGTCCCAGGGTGGTATCGTCGTAGCGGTTGCGCACCAGACGATCGAGCTTGTGGACGATGACGTAGTCGATGGCGCGTCCGGCGGCGGTCTCCTCCTCCAGGTAGGTCAGCATGGATTGCAGGGCAGGTCGTCGGGTGGTGGTGGCGGACACGCCGCCCTCAACGAATTCCTTGGCGATAATGGCGCCCATGGCGAGGGCCTTGCGCTTGTTGGCCGCTCGTTGGGCGGGAATGGAGAATCCCTCGTCCCTTCCGCCGCGCCTGGCCTGCTCGCGGGTGGATACTCGCAGGTAGGATACTGCTCGTTTGGGGGTCAGGGTCTGGCTCATAGCGGTCAAGGGGTCGGTGGGCGGTGATGATGTCATAATGAATTTCTCCTTGTCTTGTCCGACTCTCTTCCCCGGTGATTGGGGTCGAGGATTGCTTTTCTTCTATCGCCCGGTTGCCTGGCGTGTTTTTGGCCGGACTGTTTCATCCTCTTTCTATTGAGACTCTAAATGAAATGGAAGTCAAGTGGTCGGTACTGCGGGTGGTGGTAGTGCGTCGGGGCCGTCGTGGATGAGACCGGGCAGTTGATCGGGGGTGATGACGCGGAACAGTCGGGGGTTCAGGGCGGTGTCTCGGGCGATGGCCTCTTGGAGTCGGCGACGGCGCCGGGTGTGCGGTACGACCCATACGACCAGTGGGAATACGCCGGTGCGCTGCTGGTCGGCGCCGGTATCGTGGTAGGCGGTGTAGCGGTGGCAGGCGACGATGACGCGGGCGGGGTTCTCGGTGGCTCGGTCGATTTCCAGGTAGTAGCGATCCTGGTAGTCGGGGCTGGTGATGGTCGCCGCCAGGTCGGGACGCAGTGTCAGGCGCTCGCCGCCGGCGCCTAAGTAGGTGCGCCAGCAGTTGGGTTCGGTGTCCAGTTGGAGGTCGCCTCCTCCCATGGTTCGTACGGTCTCGGTGATGATGGTGCTGGTCTCGGTGACGGCTAGCTGGTGTGCCAGGAAGCCGGTGGACAACTCGTGGGGACGTCGGCGGGCGCGGCTGCCGGTCAGGGCGCGATGCCCGTGGGTGGTCAGCGCCCATACGGTGACCGACGATCCCGCCTGCCAGCCGCCGACGCGGCGTTCCAGGCGGGTGACCAGGTCGTGGGCGCGCAGTTTGTTCAGGTGGCGCAGACTCTGTCGCAATCCAGAGCGCAGCGAGACGTAGGCGTCGACAGTCAGGCGGGCCAGCTGAGTGGTGGTGGCGAAGCGGTGGGCTGCCAGCAGGCGCAGTAGACGCAGGTGGATGGGATGAGTCAGAGCTTTGGGCAGACCGGTCATGGTTGCCTACTTCCTCTCTCCGGTCGCCGCGACCCGGTCGCCGGGTGGTGGTGACCCTTGATTGAGGGGTCAGTCACCGTCACTGGGCGGGCGTTTTCCCCGGTATCATGCGCTTTTGCCGTCCGGTTGGGCGCTTCGGCGCGTCTGCCGAACCGTCTGGCAGACAGACGCTCTTGCTCGTTGTTGGTGCGGGTGGTCATCGTCTTGTCCTTCCGATGGGCGCCGGCGTCTGGTCGCTGGCTCGCTTGGGTGGCGGGTCGATCAGGTGCAGTAGCTCGGTCTCGGTCGTCTGGGCGGGGATGCCGTAGCGGGTGTGGCTGGCGGCGTACAGGTCGGCCGGGTCGCGCAGCGGCGGCGGAGCCGTTTTGGTAGCGATGGTGAACCAGTCGGTGGGCCGGCCGTGGTGTATCAGGTGGGCGTAGGCCCGGTACCGGCCCAATAACTGAAAGTCGGCGGCCTCCAGGTCGGGTGCCAGGCGGGCGGATGCGGAGGCGTCGGTGCCGGACAGGCTGAAGTAGATCTTGTTGCGGGCGTTGGTCTCGATGGCCTGGATCATCTGCGGGCTCAGTTGGGTGCGGTACTGGTGGGCCAGGTGGAAGGCGGCTCCCAGGGAGCGGGACTGCGCCAGGGCGTCGGACAGGTCGCCGGGCAGCCCGGCCAGGAAGTCGTGCACCTCGTCGATGAATACACTGATGATGTGGCGCCGCTCGGGCGGCAGCGCCTGGCGGGACAACAGGTGGTGCCACAGCTGCGCCAGCAGCAGGCTGCCCAGCAGTCGGGCCGCTCCGGCGCCGATCCGGGCGCGATTGAGGTTGACCACCACGATGCGCCGCCTGGTGAGGATGTCGCGCAGGTCCAATCGCGGATTGCTTTGGCCGAGGACCGCCCGCAGGCCGGGGCGCATGATGAGTTGGCGCAACTTGTTGAGCACCGGCGCGATCTCAGTAGCCTGTCCTTGGGGTCTCTTGGCCTCGTAGGCCGCCCAGAAGGCGCCGGTGCCCAGCGGGTCGGGCGGTCCCATGGTCAGTACGCGGCGGCGGAAGGCTGGGTTGGTCAGTAGTGGCACCAGCCACAGCAGGTTGGCTCCCGGGGTGCGGGCCAGTGTCAGCAGAGCGGCGGACAGGACGTCGGCGGTGCGGATACCCCAGTTGTCCTTGAACAGGGCGGCCAGGATCGCCACCAGCGCTTCGGCGGTGGCCGGTGCCTGATGCTCGGGTCCGGCGAGAGGATTAAGACCGACCGGCGCCGGGTTGGCCGGGTCGATGACCACCACGTCGTCGGCCCGCTGCTCGGGGATGCGTGCCAGCAGGTCGATGGCCAGATCGCCCTTGGGGTCGAGAAGCAGCAGACCTCGCCCTTCGGCGGCGTCGGCCAGTGCCAGGGACAGCATGAGCGTGGACTTGCCCACTCCTGTCGGCCCCAGCAGATGGGTGTGGTAGACGGCATCCTGGATGGGCAGGCGCACCCGTGTCTGCCCGTTGCCCGGCGCCGCGCCGACGCCGATCACCCGACGACTCGGACCCGCACCTGTCTCGGGCGGCGGGGCGATCAGGCGCGGATGCAGGCTGCCCAGCAGCGGCAGCGGTGGCTCGCCGATGGGCCAGCCGGACAGGGCCGCCAGTTGACCCGAGCGCAGCCGCAGCGGGTAGCGCCAGGGACGCGCCGCTTTATCCAGCCGCTCGGGCGCCTCGCCGCTGAGACGAAAGCGGGCCCGGGCGGTCTCAACCACCCGCAGCGCCCCCAGTAGCCGGGCGAGGCGGTGGTGCGCCGAGTCCGGCCGTCCGGCGTATCCCAGGCGCAGGCAGGCCGCCGCACCATGCTGCTCGTCCGCGGGCTTGGTCGTCCGATGCGATGACGGTTGGGCGTCGTAGCCGTTGAGCAGCTGGTACCACAGCGGGGTCTGCGGCCGGGTGAAGAATGCCGGGCTGAGCCGGTGTCCCAGCAGCAGCTGAACGACCAGCTCCTGCTCGCCGGACAAGCCGGTCATGGCGGCGTACAGGGCTCGCACCGCCGCCGCAACGCGCTCCGACAGGTCACTGACGAAACCGCCCGCCGCCAGCAGTCGCGCCGCCCGGCACACCGGTTGGCGCCTTTCGGCCGGCGGGTGCAGTCTCACCGGCAGAAACCCGGACAGCAGCTCCGCTGCGCCGCGTTCCTGGTGCGTTCCGGTGCCGACCAGCCAGTGCGCCCCCTCGGCCCCGACCCGCAGTTCCAGGACCACCGGCCCCAGCTCGATGGCCGTGGCCAACCGCTCCAGTCCCGCTCCGGCCGCGGCCGGCGTGATGGTCCGGCACCACGTCATCTCCTGCCACTGCCAGTCGATGGTCATGACGCGCCCCCTTCTTCGGCCCCGTCCGCGACAAGGTCCCGGCCGCCGGGCCGCCCACCGGAAGGGCACGCCTCCCCGGGCTTGCCGCCGGCCTTGTTGCCCGTCTCGTTCTCGTCGTCGTGTCCGGACAGGTCGAGGGCCAGGAGCAGCAGGG
>ERZ772807.293-NODE-293-length-31599-cov-7.958312_pt1 | contig 31599 bp, 25 predicted proteins | sample MGYA00511472_ERZ772807 | MGnify/ENA primary metagenome ERZ772807 (study PRJEB29015, sample SAMEA2737947) | human oral metagenome | biome: human oral; feature: human-associated habitat; material: dental | place: China | collected 2039 ... | reverse complement strand
TGGAATATAAACTTTTCTTGGAAAATCCTTGGATTTTACCTTAGGAAGCCGAAGGAGGGGATGTGCCTAACGGGAAGTAATGGAGAGGGAAGCATTAGGAGGGGATGTTCTTAATGAAAAACATTACTCTAGACAATTAGGACAGAATACGTTTTAGACAGAAGCATAGGGATGTAACATGTGTAACAACATGTATGTTCCTATGCTTTTTATATTAAAAACCTATCATTACTACCTATTTGCTAGTCTCGAATTAATTATGTACTTTTGCATCAAAGATATAAACGTTTATTAGAACATGGCATTAAAATGTGGTATAGTAGGACTACCAAACGTTGGTAAGTCTACTCTTTTCAACTGTCTAAGCAGTGCCAAAGCACAGGCAGCTAACTTCCCGTTCTGTACTATCGAACCGAATCTCGGTGTAATTAGCGTTCCAGACGAACGCCTCAATAAGTTAGCAGAGATTGTTCACCCAGGAAGAATCGTTCCTGCAACCTGCGAGATTGTTGATATTGCAGGGCTTGTAAAGGGTGCTTCTAAGGGTGAAGGACTCGGTAATAAGTTCCTTGGTAACATCCGTGAATGTGACGCCATCATACATGTTATTCGTTGTTTTGAGGATGATAACGTTGTAAGAGAAGGTGGTATGGCTGTTAATCCAATAGAAGATAAAGAAATTATTGATACTGAGTTGCAGTTAAAAGACCTTGAAACGATAGAGTCACAACTCGCAAAACAACAAAAGATAGCAGCTACTGGCAATAAAGATGCTAAGATTCTTGTATCTGTACTGGAAGCTTATAAGGAGGTACTAGAGCAAGGTAAAAATGCACGTAGCGTTGAGTTCGAAAGCAAAGAAGAACAACAAGCAGCACACGATCTCTTCCTTTTAACCACTAAGCCAGTCCTTTATGTTTGCAATGTAGACGAGTCCAGCGCAAAGACAGGCAATGAATACAGCAAACAGATTGAGAAGATTGCTGCTGAAGAGGGGGCTGAAGCAATGGTTATAGCTGCTAAGACAGAGGAAGACATCGCTTCTCTCGATAGTTATGAGGATAAGCAAATGTTCCTTGAAGAGCTTGGTTTGGAAGAGAGTGGTGTGAATCGTCTTATCAATAAGGCTTATCATCTCCTCAACTTACAGACTTTCATCACAGCAGGAGAGATGGAGGTGAAGGCATGGACATTCCATAAAGGATGGAAAGCACCACAATGTGCAGGTGTTATTCACACCGACTTTGAAAAGGGATTCATACGTGCTGAGGTTATCAAATACGAAGATTACATTAAATATGGCTCTGAGGCAGCTATCAGAGAAGCAGGTAAACTAGGCATAGAAGGTAAGGAGTATGTTGTACAAGATGGTGATATCATGCACTTCCGATTCAATGTATAAGCAATAACACACATCACAATGAATACGTTACTTTATATTGCTTGGAGACCAGACGAGTATCTCATACATATTGGTTCAGCTGGTATTCGATGGTATGGAATGTGTTGGTTAGTGGGTTTAGCACTCGGCTTCTTCATGATGAAGTGGCTTTATAAACGCCATAATTACCCTGATGAGAAGTTTGAACCACTCTTCCTTTATATGTTCATAAGCATTCTTGCAGGTGCAAGATTGGGTCATTGTCTCTTTTATGAGCCCGAATACTTCCTTACTTCATGGGATCATGTCATCGAAATGTTCGTCCCTATCAAGCATTTAGCTAATGGTTCATGGACTTTCTCAGGCTATCAAGGACTCGCATCACATGGTGGTGTCATTGGAATGCTCATTGGTTTATCCCTTTACATACACCGTATGAAGATGCCAACATGGGTTGTTCTCGACTTCTTTGGGATTGTTTCAGGACTCACAGCGACCTTTATTCGTCTTGGAAACCTTATGAATTCAGAGATAATAGGTAAGGTTACTGATGTGCCATGGGCGTTTATCTTCTATAAAGTTGATACTTATCCACGCCATCCAGGGCAACTCTATGAGGCGATAGCATACATTTGTTTCTTCGCAATCATATACTTTATATATAGACGCCACCCTGAGAAAGTGGGTACAGGACTCTTTTTCGGTCTCTGTCTAACGCTTATCTTCACCTTTAGATTCTTCATTGAATACACCAAGGAGGTGCAAGAAACATTCGAAGCAGGCCTTCCTATTGATATGGGACAGATACTTAGTATTCCGTTCATTATAATAGGTTTAGGAGCTATCAGGCACTCCTTTAAAGCAAAACCAACTAAAGTATAATACTCTAAAGGCTGTTCTAAATGTCAATCTATCGTTTAAATACATTATAGATGATATTTGGAACAGTCTTTCTTTATACCCTTCTTTCTTACTATAAACACTCATCTTTATTATTCAAAACACCCGAATAGGGTAGAAGAGAGCATTTCTTAATATAAAAAATAATCTATTTTTATATTACCTTTCATCTGTTTAAATTCTATTTTTAATCTATTTTCCTAAATAAGAAAAGCCTTTCTCTAATTTAAAGAGCTGTTTCCTCTATCATACATAGGCTTTTAAAAGGATAAAAGAGCTACTTTCTCAATTTATAACGGATAATTACATCTTCAATTAGAAACGTTTTGAGACAATAGAGATAAGACTTATAATTACTGAAAAATACTATTTCCACCACATCAGAAAATAGATTAATTCGATAATTATTAAAACTTTATAAGGATTAAAAAATATCCATTTTAGACAACAATCTATCGTTATTTTTTGGTAACTTTGCCAATAATAAAGATACAAATAATACGTAACTATTTGATAAATAATTGTTTATCAAAGTCATAATAGTTATTTATTCAATTAGAAGTAGATAAAAATAGGAAACTTATAAATAGATTCAATGGATATAATAAAGCGTAATGGTGAATCGGAAAGATATAATAATAACAAGATAGCGATAGCCATTAAGAAGAGTTTTATCAGCACTGGTAAGACCATAAAGGACGAAGAGATAGCCGCAATGGTGGCTGAGGTTGAACAGATTATCATTGATAATCCAGACCAAAGAACCGTTGAAGAGATTCAAAATCAGGTGGAGAAGCATCTCATGATGCACGGTCATTATGATGAAGCAAAGAACTTCATCCTCTTTAGATACCAACGCAACGAGCAGAGAAAGGCTATCAATGACATCGCTCGAATGGCTGATGATACCGAATTAACCACTGTTCTGCAAGACGTGGCACGTGAGTATCGAGAGCGTGTATATAGTATGGTGACTCTTCAAGAGAAGTTTGCTAACCTTTGCAAACCGGGTATGTCGCATAAAGAAGCTATAGACACTCTTATCAAAGCTGCCGTAGAATTAACCACTCCTGAAGCTCCTGCCTGGGAGATGATATCGGCTCGCATCTTATCATATAGGGCTGAACAGAAGATAAAGAAACAGGAAGATGAAATTGGAATAGATGGTTTCTACAATAAGTTGAAATACATGACTTCCGAAGGTCTATATGGTGAATATATCCTACAGAACTATACTGAAGAGGAAATCAATGAAGCGGCTACTTTTATCAAAGAAGAGCGTAACAAACTATTGAACTATTCGGGTTTGGATCTTCTTCTAAAGCGTTATGTCATTAAGAACTATGCGGGTAAAGCCATTGAGAGAGTACAGGAAATGTATCTCGGTATAGCCCTTCATCTTGCCATGCCAGAACAGAAAGAGAACCGCCTTATATGGGTTCATCGTATCTATGACATGCTTAGTAAATTAGAAGTTACTATGGCAACTCCAACGCTTTCGAACGCTCGCAAGCCTAATCATCAGCTATCAAGTTGCTTCATCGACACCGTTCCTGACAGCCTTGATGGTATTTATCGCAGTTTGGATAACTTCTCACAAGTAAGCAAATTTGGTGGTGGTATGGGTATGTACTTTGGTAAGGTGCGTGCCACGGGAGGTAATATCAGAGGATTCAAAGGCGTTGCTGGTGGTGTTATTCGTTGGATGAGACTTGTTAACGATACGGCAGTTGCGGTAGATCAGTTGGGTATGCGTCAAGGTGCAGTAGCGGTTTACTTGGATGTATGGCATAAGGACTTACCAGAGTTCTTACAACTTCGCACGAATAACGGAGACGATCGCATGAAAGCACATGACATCTTCCCAGCTGTTTGTTATCCTGACCTTTTCTGGAAGATGGCGGATGAGAACTTGGATCAGAATTGGTATCTTTTCTGTCCAAATGAGATTATGCGCATCAAAGGATATTGTCTTGAAGATTGTTACGGAGAGGAGTGGGAACGCAAGTATCTCGATTGTGTCAACGACCAAAGACTCACGCGTCGTGTGATAAGTATCAAGGACATCATCCGATTGGTTCTACGTTCTGCGGTCGAGACGGGTACTCCATTCACATTCAATCGAGATACAGTTAACCGTGCAAACCCTAATCACCACAAGGGCATGATATACTGTTCTAACCTCTGCACGGAGATTGCGCAGAACATGGCACCTATAGAGACTGTATCGAAGACTATCGAAACGAAGGACGGAGAAACGATTGTTGTCACAACTACCAAACCGGGTGAGTTCGTCGTTTGTAATCTAGCCAGTCTTTCTTTAGGACGCCTTCCTTTGGAGGATGAAGAACAGATGAGAGAGAAAGTAGCAACGGTTGTTCGTGCCTTAGACAATGTGATAAGTCTTAACTTCTATCCCGTTCCTTATGCAGAAATAACTAATCAGAAGTATCGCTCAATAGGGCTCGGAATCAGCGGCTATCACCATGCTTTGGCTAAGAGAAGAATAAAGTGGGAGAGTGAAGAACACCTACAATTTATGGACAAAGTGTTCGAAACTATCAATCGTTCGGCGATACTTGCTAGCTCTAATCTAGCCAAAGAAAAGGGCAGTTATCAGTACTTTGAGGGTAGCGACTGGCAAACGGGTCTATACTTTGACAAGCGTGGTTACGATAGTGATGAGTGGAAAGAAGTGCGCAAAACAGTGGCTTTACAGGGTATGCGCAATGCTTATCTATTGGCTGTTGCACCGACCAGTAGCACTAGTATCATTGCAGGAACTACGGCTGGACTAGACCCTATTATGAAGCGATTCTTCTTAGAGGAAAAGAAAGGAAGTATGCTCCCTCGCGTTGCTCCAGAACTATCTGACGAAACTTACTGGATGTATAAGAGTGCATATCTAATCAACCAGAAGTGGAGCATAAAGGCATCTGGTGTTCGCCAGCGTCATATTGACCAAGCGCAGAGTATGAACCTATATATCACCAACGACTTCACCATGCGACAGGTGCTCGACCTGTACTTATTGGCTTGGAAGAGCGGAGTAAAGACGATTTATTACGTTAGAAGTAAGTCATTAGAGGTGGAGGAATGTGAGAGTTGTTCATCTTAATTTTCCGAAAATAACTTACATTTTAAATGTATAATAGATTGAGAAAAAACGTATATTCGTTTTTAATAAAACGTATATCCATTTTTAGTAAAACGTACCTCCGTTTTTGGTAAAATGTACCTCCGTTTTTAATGAAAAGTACGTTCGTTTCATCTGAAAGGTATAATCAATCAATGAAAAAGTATTACATATTTTAGGAATAAGCAGTAGTGAAAAGGAATGTAAGGGAGTGGAGACAAATGTATTTATTAATGATAGATAAAGAAAAAAGAAGTATTCATAACTTCTCAAAACAATGGAAGATAAACTAAAACGAAACACCCTGTTTAACCCTTCAGGGGATGTGGATTTGCGTTTAAGACGCATGATCGGCGGTAATACAACCAATCTGAATGACTTCAACAACATGAAGTATTCATGGGTTAGTGATTGGTATCGTCAGGCAATGAATAACTTTTGGATTCCCGAAGAGATTAATCTTTCGCAAGACTTCAAGGATTATCCTCGATTGGATAAAGCCGAACGAACAGCATACGATAAGATTCTTAGTTTCTTGGTATTCCTTGATTCTTTGCAAAGTAATAACTTGCCAACAGTTAGTGAGTATATTACTGCCAACGAGGTAAATCTATGCCTTCATATACAGGCATTCCAGGAGTGCATACACAGTCAGAGTTATAGTTATATGCTTGATACTATCTGCTCTCCAGAGGAAAGAAACGACATTCTCTATCAGTGGAAAACGGACGAACACTTGCTGAATCGCAATAAATTCATCGGTGATTGTTACAATGAATTCCATGAGAAGCGCGATAAATTCAGCTTGATGAAGACCTTAATTGCTAACTTCATCCTCGAAGGTATCTACTTCTATAGCGGCTTTATGTTCTTCTATAATCTCAGTAGGAATGGTAAGATGTCGGGGTCTGCTCAAGAGATTCGATACATCAATAGGGACGAAAACACGCATCTCTGGCTCTTCAGAAGTATAATCCTTGAATTAAAGAAGGAGGAACCTGATATGTTCACCGAAGAAAAGGTAAAGGTTTACGAGGATATGATGCGCGAGGGAGTACGTCAAGAGATAGCATGGGGACAATACGTTATTGGAAATGATGTGCAGGGTCTAAACTCGCAGATGGTATCAGATTACATTCGTTATCTCGGTAACCTTCGTTGGTCAGGATTGGGCTTTGGTTTCCTCTATCCAGACAATCAGAAAGAACCAGAAAACATGAAGTGGGTGGGGCAATACTCGAACGCTAATATGGTGAAAACCGACTTCTTTGAAGCAAGAAGTACGGCTTATGCAAAGAGTACAGCCCTTATCGACGACCTTTAAAAAGCTATTTTATTTATCCAATACACCTATCATTCGGGCGAGACAGCTATTCTGATTCGTCCGAATGATTGTATATAAAAGCAATCACTCGTATCTCATCTTTCTAAAAACACAATCCGCATAAGTAGGAAAAGTTATCCACAAAATTGTTGAAAACTATGTTGAAAACACATTTCATAACCCTTTTATAACCCTGTGGATATCCACAACCCTCAGTAGAGATCCCCTCCTTAGTGGATATCCACATAGTTATTAACGGCATTTTAGATAAGTTTTACACAAGTTATCAGTGTAAAAAGATATAAACTTATTATCTTTGCACCACTTGTGGAAAGTGTGGATAACTCATAATAAAGGTTGAGTATCAATCAAAAGAAGTACGAATAACTTTTTAATAAGTATCTTTCTCAAGTTGATAAGCAATCTAACAAGAAAAGAGAAGATAAGTTCTGCACCAATCCACAGCCCATCATACTAAATCATTCTTTATCTTTCAATAAAAGAAATAAAGAATATATATAATATGAATTGAACTTTTAAACCGGTTAAGATGAAACACTTTAAGATTTATATAGTTTGTCTCTTGGCTGTTCTTAGCCTGCGCGTCTCAGCTCAATGCACGTTTCGTAACACAGCATTCAGCAGTGGAGAATATCTAACTTACAACCTCTATTATAATTGGAAGTTTATTTGGGTAAAGGCAGGAACGGCTTCCTGGTACACAGTCTCGTCTAATTATAAAGGTACACCGGCTTATCGTGCATCGTTGACAACACGTGGCAATGGTAAGCTCGATAATTACTTTGTATTACGTGATACGCTCCTTGCTTATAATTCAAAGCAGATGGTACCATTGTACTATCGTAAGGGAGCAAGAGAAGGAAAGCGTTATACGGTGGATGAAGTATTCTATTCTTATCCTAATGGTAAGTGTCATCTTCGCCAGCATCGTGTCAATAGTGAGGGGAAACATAAGTGGATGGAACGCACTTATGATGATTGTTGTTATGATATGATGAGTATCTTCCTTCGTGCTAGGAGTTTTAATCCTGAGAGTTGGAAGAAAGGTGAGGTTGTAAACTTCCCTATTGTAGATGGAAACAGCCGTGATCCTGCACGTATTATATATAATGGTAAAGAAGATATAAAGGCAGATAATGATCATAAGTATCGTTGTTTGAAACTTACTTATTGGGAATATGATGATGGAAAGTGGCGTAACATAGCAAGTTTCTACGTTACAGACGATAAGAATCACATCCCTGTTCGTCTCGATATGCGCTTAAAGTTTGGTTCTGCCAAGGCTTTTCTTACATCGATGAAAGGTATTAATAATCCTGTAATAGCGGAAGTGAAATAAAGAAAGAGGAGTTTCATTAATACATATAAAGAACCTATTTTGTGATTATTGACTAAATCAAGCGTATATCAAAAGCTACTTTTAGGAAAGATGTATCTATTATAACCCTTTTTAGTTAACGCATATTAATCCCTACCTTATCGTCTTGATGAGGCAGGGATTTATTTTTTATTAATGTAAGGAGTACTTGTCTAATAGTGTTTTATTGTTATCTTTGCAGCCATAAATATGTGATTATATGAGAAATAACAAGTTTCTAATTACGTTAGGACTGCTGGCTATGGCTGTAACAGCGCATGGTCAGACCTCAACGATATCGGGAGTTCTACTCGACTCATTGACCCATGAGGGAGAACCCTACGCTACCGTTCGTGTTTATAAAGGTAAGAAAAGCGACAAACCAGTGGCTATGTCGGTTACAGCTATTGATGGTAAGTTCTCTCAGCAGGTAACAGGACAAGGTAACTTCTTGGTCTCTTTCACTGCTATGGGGCGTAAGGAGGTTCTCCGAAAGGTGCAACTTACAGCCACAGGAGGCGTTATCGACTTAGGTCAACTGCTGGTTCAAGATGATACAAAGCAGTTGAAAGGTGTAGAGGTAGTGGCTCAGAAGCCACTTGTTAAGATGGAAACGGACAAGATGTCGTATGATGTTCAGGCTGATAATGACGCTAAGACGAACACAGTACTCGACATGCTGCGTAAGGTTCCGATGGTAACTGTGGATGGACAAGACAATATCTCGGTCAATGGACAGTCCTCCTTCAAGGTTTATGTGGATGGTAAACCGAACGTGATGTTCTCTTCCAATCCCTCACAAATATTCAAGTCAATGCCCGCCTCGGCTGTTAAATCAATAGAGGTGGTGACCAATCCAGGTGCTAAATATGATGCCGAAGGAACAGGCGGAGTGCTGAATATCATCATGAACCGCGTTAATGGCAAGAGTGCCGTTAATATGAATGGATATAACGGGAACCTTGCTATCTCTGCAGGAAACAAAGGTTGGCGGTCGTCAGGATTCCTTAGTGGACAACAGGGAAAGCTGACTTACAGTGCTAACATTATGTATAGTGGAGGAAAGTCGAAAGGTACTGTGACCGAGATGAGCCGTACTGCGAGTGATGGGTCACGTATGGACTATCGTCAAAAGGGCAATACTCACATCCCATTCACCATGGGTAACCTTAGTCTGGGCTATGAGCTTGACTCTATGAGCAATATTGGTGCATCCATTGGACTTACTTCCTTTACCATGAAGAACGATGGTCACCCCATGACAACCTTCTCCGGTGGTCCTTACGGAACAGGTTTCTCGTATGGTAACGAGATGACCATGAAGAATAAGAACACCTCCTTTAACGGTAGCATAGACTATCAGCGATTCTTTAATAAGGCTCGCACAAGTAGTTTGACACTGAGTTATCTCTTCTCAACAACGCCTGCCGAGAACACAAATCTTCGTGTTTATGACCCCTTACCAGCGGGTGTTACGATTCCATTAAAGGATCTTTATTCAGAGGCGAAGATGCGTGGAACGGAGCATACAGTGCAAGTCGACTATACCACACCGATAGGGAAAGGACAGACCTTAAGCACTGGTTTGAAGTTTATCGCACGTCGCAACTCTTCCGACTCGAAGTTTTATGACATCGTAAGTGGTGCTAATGTCTACAATGCCAACAACAGTGTGAATTATAGGAACACGCAGAGCATCCTTGCTGAATACGCTGAATATGCAGCAACAATGGGTAAGTTAGGTGCTAAGGTGGGGCTTCGTTACGAGCATACATGGGAGAACGTGAAGTTCATAGTAGGTCCTGGTGCCAACTTCAAGAAGCACTATGGCAACTTAGTACCATCTGCCAGCCTTACTTACAACCTATCAGCTGGTATGAATTTAGGCGTTAACTATTCTATGCGAATCAGTCGCCCGGGTATCAGTTATCTGAATCCTTACCACGACATAAGCAACCCGACCGCCGATAGCTATGGTAATCCTGACTTGCAAGTAGAGAAGAGTCACAACATAAAAGTAGTCTTCAACTCCTTCACACCGAAGTTTATGATCAACGTAACACTCGGTGAGAACTTTGCCAATAATCAGATAGAACAGTACTCATTCATGCATGGTTCGATACTGAATACCACGTATGGCAACATCGTTAAAAGCCGTTGGACGAACTTCAGTTCGTTTATGAATTACGCCGTTACTAATAAGACTCGTCTGATGCTAACAGCCAATGTTGACTATGGAGATATTCGATCAGAACAACTCAATGCACATAACTATGGATGGCAAGCCACTACATTCTTTGGTGTGCAGCAAACCTTCCCTTGGGATTTGAAATGGAGTATGTTCGTGGGTGGAATGACGAAGAAGTATTCTCTACAAGGCTATAACGGCGGCTTCAATATGTTTAATACAACGCTATCAAAGAGCCTTATTAAGGATAAACTTGACTTGAGTTTGATGTATTTCGTGCCATTAACTGGTAAGATAAAGATGAAGCAGTATAGTCATGGAGCCGACTTTGAGAATCGTATGAACATCTCAATTCCTGCCCAGATGGTATCTTTCACACTTACATGGAACTTTGGTAACACCAAGAAGCAATACCAGAGTCATGAGACAAAGATAACTAACGACTTCCAAGAAAAGAAGAACGACCAGCAGATGAACGGCATGGGAATGGGTGTCGGGATGTAATCTTCCATGCTTGTTTATCGTTATTAATGTTCCTAATGGGCATTAATTAAAATCATAAAGGGCTGTAACATCATTCGTGTTACAGCCCTATCATTGCCTTAATAGTATCTCTTTTACTCGCTCGATAGTATCTCTCTCGTCCACAAGATACTTTGTTAACGGGATTATACACGCTTGTATAACTGATTATACACGTCTGTATAATTGATTATACACACCTGTATAATTGATTGTACACGTTTGTATAATTGATTGTACAGCCTTGTATAAAAGTCTTCTAAGCCTTTCTAATGGATTGGATACATAATAGAAAGCCTCTTGATGAGCTTCTTAAAGGAGGGAATAAGTTTATGGTAGTTAATTAAAGAATACTCTTTGCCATTTGAAGAGGGCGTTTCCTTGATGTGAGAAGAGCCTTCCTTCATATCAACGAAAGGCTTTCCTTAATTTGAAGAAAGCCTCTCTTTGTTTTGTATCATCCATCAGTTGCATCCATAATAGCTATTGTTTATGACAGAAGTAATCTTAATTTTGAATTGGAAGAACCTCCACAAGTAGGGACAGACGCCCTCGTCTGTCCGCCGTTATACCCTTAATTTATTAACAAGAAACCGTTCGTTTGGCGGACAGACGAGGGCGTCTGTCCCTACTTTGTGGCATCATATCCAACAGAACTAATAACTTGTCTACCCGTTAACTCGTGTACTCGTCAACTCTACCTAATCATAATTTTGAATTATGAATTATGAATTTTGAATTAAAGTCAAGCGTCTTTACGCCTTTGTAATCATGTTACGTGAAAGTCTCATGAGGATGGCGAAGATGATACAAGCGGTGATGAAGCCAGCGATGGCATCGATGAGATAGTGTGCTTGAATATATACTGTTGCACAACAAAGGAGGATGTAGAACGGTGCAAGAACAGCCAAGAGACGATAGTTGCGGTCGTGCCATAGGAGCAACATACACACAGTGCTCACGCCAACATGCGAACTCGGGAACGCAGCTGTTGGTCTTTCGCCTGCCGCCTTAGCGTCTTCAACGAGGTGATAGAATATGCCGTCAGTATAACCAGGGCTTGGTAAGCACTCTTGATGATGGTTGAAATAATCGTGCAAGTTAGGGAATACGCCCGCAGCAGCTTGCTGTAAGCCTATCGCCTTATAGTAGAATGTAGGACCAACGACCGGTAGGAAGATGAAGACAACATAATAGATAAAGAACGAAGAGAGAATGACGAAGGCAGCACGATTGAACTCCTTGTAATGCCAACCGAAGTAGTAAACGGCGGTTGCAGCTATCATTGGATAATAAGCGGCGTATCCCATGTCGAATAACTCACTGAAGATGTGCCCCGGAAGAGCCTTTGCAAAGAGCAAAGCAGGCTGACATCCGAAGAGAGATTGCTCCCATGTAGCTGCTAAATGGTCAAGGTTTGGGAGGTGGCGGTTGATCTCGTAAGTATCAGGATACCACCATGCGAGTAATGCCATTTGCACTCCTACACGTGTGAAGCGTGTTAGTCGACAAGGTGCAATACGATAAACAAGCCACATAACAGCTGTGAGAGCCACAATGCGGATGCGCCCGTAGATCATAGCTTGTGGGTTATTGATGCTCGTGTACATGAAGAATGTGATGATAAGTGTCAATACCAAGTAGGCCATTACCACCCATTCGTATGCCATAAGACCCTTAACAGGTTTCTTCTCTAGCTTAAATAAGTTTGTTATGAATAGTTTCATTGTTTGTTGTTATTGGATTTATTAGCCCCATTAGGCTTATTAGCCCAATAAGACCAATTAGCCTAATAATAATTAGCTAATCTATAGCCAACCCTCTTTCTTATACCAATCAATCGTCTCCTTCACCCCTCTCTTGAGGTCATACTTCGGTTGATAGCCCAGTTCGTCGATAGCTGGTTGGATGTTACAACGCCAGTTTCGCTGTTTAAGAATCTGATACTTATCATTGTTAAGAGCCGATATTTTACCCATAATATGCCCTATTAGGTCGCCAAAGAAGGTCACAATGCGCAGCAACCAGATAGGCGCAGTAATGCGAATCCACCATGGTTTGCCCAGTTCCTCATGTATCAAGTCGCTGAAAGTGGTGCTTTGATAAACCTTACCATCGCTTAGGAAGTATGCACTTCCAGCCTTCCCGTGCTCAAGCGATAGGAAGACAGCCTGCACAACATCCCTTACATAGACGAAGGTGATGTCCTGTTGCTTGTAACCAACAGCGAAGTCGGAGTGTCCCTTGATACTCTTTGCCATCAAGAAGTAATCCTTCTCCCTCGGACCATATACTCCTGTTGGGCGCAGGATAATATAAGGAAAGTCATCGGGGAGCATAGCTTCGGCCTTTAACTTACTTTGTCCGTATGCTGTGTTAGGCTTTGGTGTGTCCGTAGGTTCAATCTCCTTGTAAGGTTGTTGCTCTCTGATAGCTCCAAAGATACTAAGACTTGAAATGAAGATAAAGCGTTTCAGTGCTGGTTGAGTAGCTTGAAGTGCCTTTACGAGATTGCTTGTTCCATCCGTATTGATGCGGAAGAAGTCTGCTTTATGCAAACACTTCGTCACACCAGCAGCGTGAACAACATAGTCGAAGGCGTTCCCTGCAAGCTGTTCTGTCAATTTATCGACAGAAGAAAAGTCTAGTTCTATGAAATGAATGCGCTCATCTCTTAAATACTCTCTCGATGATGAGCGACGCACAGCAGCCCAGGTTTCATATCCTTGACGTATTGCCTCTTCCACTATAAATGACCCAATGAAGCCCGAAGCACCTGTTATTAATATCTTATTCATCGAAAATATCTTAGCAAACGTTTGCAAAGATACAAACTTTTTCGTTACTTTGTCGAATATATAAACATACTAATTCCATTATTTATGACGAAAGATAAGAAAGGTGGAAAGCGATTAACTAAGAAGCAACTAGCCGAACAGTTGACTTCTTTCTTTCAGTCGCAACCTAACGAAACATATAGTTTTAAAGAGATATTCCGTGCTTTGAAGTTAAAGACACATCCGGCTAAGATGTTAGCAATTGATGTGATGGAAGAGATGGCATGGGACGACTTTCTTGCAAAGGTAGGCGATAGTGCCTATACTCTCAATACAAAAGGACAGGTTCAAGAAGGTACTTTCATTCGCAAAGCTAATGGAAAGAATACCTTTCAACCAGACGATGGTGGCACTCCAGTCTTCGTCTCCGAACGTAACTCGATGGCTGCTTTAAATGGCGATCATGTCAAAGTTCAGTACATGGCAAGACGCCAGAATCATATTAAAGAGGCGATGGTCATCGAGATATTGCAGCGCAAGAAAGATACCTTCGTAGGCAAGTTAAGAGTGGAGAAGGACATTGCCTTCCTTGTAACTCAGGAGAATCTCTTTATCCATGACATACTAATTCCTAAGAAGAAGTTGCGTGGTGGAACTACAGGTGACCGTGCTTTGGTGAAGATAACACAATGGCCTGACGCAAACCACAAGAACCTTATGGGCGAGGTAGTCGATGTCTTGGGTGCAGCTGGTGATAATGACGTTGAGATGAACACCATTCTTGCACAATACGGATTGCCTTATAAGTATCCTAAACGCGTCGAGGATGCTGCCGAAAAGATAAGTGCTGAGATTACAGAGCAGGACTTTAAGGAGCGAGAAGACTTCCGTGACGTATGGACTTGTACGATAGATCCAAAGGATGCAAAGGACTTTGACGATGCTCTCTCTATACGAAGACTAGAGAAGGAAGGGCTTTGGGAAGTTGGTGTACATATAGCAGATGTATCGCATTATGTCAAAGAAGGCGACATAATAGACCGTGAGGCACAGCAGAGAGCGACCTCTGTTTACCTTGTGGATCGCACTATTCCAATGCTTCCAGAGCGTCTTTGTAATTTCATTTGTTCGTTGCGTCCCAATGAAGAGAAGCTCGCTTTCAGTTGTATCTTCAATCTTGATGATGACGCAAATGTAAAGGCTTACCGCATTGTACACACTGTTATCAAGTCGAATAGGCGTTACGCTTATGAAGAGGCACAGCAATTACTGGAAGATAATGGTGTTGTTGATGGTACAGGAGAGCCTGCCCCAAAGCCAGGGAAAGATGGTTATAAGGGCGAATATGCCGAAGAAATCATTACTCTAGACCGCTTGGCAAAACTTCTTAGAGCACGTCGTTTCAAGGGAGGAAGCGTTAAGTTCGATTCAGAAGAACTCCATTTCGATGTAGATAACACTGGTAAGCCGCTCCGTTGTTACTTCAAACGATCGAAAGATGCCAACAAGTTAATAGAAGAATTTATGCTCCTTGCCAATAAAACAGTAGCGGAAAGTATTGGAAAGACCGTTAAAGGCAAGAAAGCAAAGACTCTCCCTTATCGAGTTCACGATAATCCAGACCCTCAGAAGTTTGAGAATCTACGTGAATTCAGCGCTAAGTTTGGTTATAAACTTAAGTCTTCGAGTACGAAGGGGGCTACAGCTCGTGCGTTGAACAAGCTCATGGATGAGGTACAAGGTACTCGTGAAGAGAAGGTGATACAAACGATTGCCCTGCGATCGATGATGAAAGCGAAGTACACAACGCATAACATTGGGCACTTCGGACTAGCTTTTGATTACTACACACACTTTACCTCGCCTATTCGTCGCTATCCCGACACCATGGTGCATCGCTTGATAACACGTTACCAGAATGGTGGTCGCTCTGCAAACAAGGATCACTATGAAGAGTTGTGTGAGCATTGTTCAGATATGGAATTGGTTGCGCAGAATGCAGAACGTGACTCCATCAAGTATAAGATGGTTGAGTTTATGGGCGAACACATCGGTGAGTGTTACGATGCACATATATCAGGTATCCAGAGCTTCGGTATCTATGCAGAGATAGATGAGAACCATTGCGAAGGCATGATACCAATGCGTGACCTTGATGATGACTATTACGACTTCGATGAAAAGAACTATTGTCTAGTGGGGCGACGCCGTCATCACGTTTATCAACTGGGTGATCCTATCCGCATAAAGGTGGCTAAAGCGAACCTAGAACGCAAACAGCTCGACTTCACACTAGATGATGGTCGACCTGTGAAGACGCCCCAACAACCTGTAAAAGAGCAACCAAAAGATAAGAAGAAGAAGGAGAGAAGGAGGAGAAGATAAGGCTTTCTCTAATTCAAAATTCATAATTCACAATTCAAAATTGGGATTACTTCGAGTTGACGAGTACACGAGTTAACGGGTAGACAAGTTGTTAGATAGAGTTGACAAGGGGACAGGTTAACGAGTAGACAAGTTGTTAGTTCTGTTGGATGTAGCACCACAAAGTAGGGACAGACGCCCTCGTCTGTCCGCCAAACGGATGGTTTCTTGTTAATAAATTAGGGTATAACGGCGGACAGACGAGGGCGTCTGTCCCTACTTTTGAGGCATCATCTTGATAAGAAAAGATCAATCTAAACTGGCTTCTGTTAGCACTCCTCCCCTTAGGGGAGGCTGGGTTGGGTTTACAGACGAGGGTGTCTGTCCCTACAGCTTGGGATTACTTTCAATTTAAGAAGAGCTTAACAATGGTAATCATAATGATGAATTTTGAATTATAAATTATGAATTAAGACCGAAAAATGATTCTATTTTATGTGTAACAAACGACTATTTCTACTCTTACTCGGCGTTTTCTTTGTTCTAATGGGGCATGCGCAAGAGCAGAGATACACCCGTTTAAAGGGGTATTATCGTGTTTATCAGGCGACAAATAGCATGCTCTCTTATTTTGTAGATGGTATGATGGAGTTTTATATACCCGTATCTGACTCCATAGCAGGTAGCTCTGACAATAAAAAGAAGTCGCCTTTTATTGATCGAAAGTTCCTTGGTGAGCGTCGTCGAAAGGCTCCGAAAGCCAATGGCGACGATACCTTCGTGCGGATGTCACTGCCAAATTTAGAGCGACAAACGCTTATTGAGAGTATAAATAGCGAAGAGTATTCAACGAGGAACAATGGAGATGTATATCGATGGGCGGATAAGTGCGGTAAAATAACGCATGACAAACAGAAGATTAAAGGGCAGACTGAATTGCTGACAACTATCGAGATGGATGAGTTAGTGGGGCAACCTAACCATGAAATAGACATGAGTCAGTTGCGTATGTATGGTATCGTTGCTCGTATGACACAATTTGATGAGAGTGAAACTTACCTTTCTAATTATGCTCTTAACGCCTTCCAAAAGCATCAAACTTTCTTTGCTCGTTATCGAGGAGAGGATGTTGACGATCGTATAGATGTATGGAGTGAGTTCTATGTATCAGATAGAATGACGATAACAGAGGCTGAACTCAAACAGATAAAGAAGGAGAAAAACCATGTATGGACGTTCTCTATCCCCGCTTCTGTACCTCCTTTAGATAAGGAAGTAGTTGCTGCTTGGGAAAAGATGATAGAATACTAAGGCTTCAGACTACCAATAATTGAAATGTAAAATGAGGAAAATTCTTTATTTATTCATGCTTCCCTTGCTTATTGTTAGTTGTTCACAAGGGACAAAAAAACGTAGTTTTCCAAAGGAGAAGTTCACCATTGACCTCTTACTTCCTACTTCCCCCGTGAAGAATCAAGGCTCTAGTTCACTTTGTTGGGTCTATGCTATGCTTGCAACTATCGAGTCAGAACATATCATACAAGGTGATTCTGTCAACCTAAGTGCCGATTATGTGGCTCGAATGTACCTATATGAGCAGACTCGAAAACGCCGATTTCTACCGAAGAGAGTGGCTCGTTTAGAGCGACCTATCACCACTCGTGGTATGAGTACAATGACACTTGACCTCATCAAAACCTATGGTTTACAGCATTATGATGCCTACCATAGTGAGCCAGATATGGACTATAATGTCCTTTGTAGGCGTCTTGATCGTTCGAAGAAGGTTGACGAACTCTTGGATAAGAGCATCGGAACTTTGCCTAAACAGGTCTTTATGTTTGGTGTGCGATACACTCCTTATGAGTTTGCACGCAGCGTTTGTATGCCAGATGAGTACACAGCGGTAACGAGTTTCCTACATCATCCATTACATGAGAGCTTCCCTTTAGAAGTTCCAGATAATTATTTCCACGATACCTTCCTAAATATTCCAGCAAAAGACATCATCCCCTGCATCGTAAATAGCCTGAAGAAAGGGCATCCCGTGTGCTGGGAAGGTGACGTCTCAGAGCCCCTCTTCTCCTTTGAACATGGATATGCAGTGTTGGATGATGAGGCTCGGCAATGGACAGAAAAGGACAGACAAGAAGCGTTTGAGCACTTTCAAACAACTGACGACCATTGTATGGAGATCGTTGGAATAGCCCATGACCAGCATGGCAAACGTTTCTTTCTTTGTAAAAATAGCTGGGGTACGGACAATCCTTACCATGGTTTCATGTTCTTGAGTGAGCCTTATGTTTATATGAAGACCATTGCTTTAGTTGGAACTAACCTATAGTTATCTACTTCGAAAAGCCTCTTTATCATGGAGAAAACTTTTTCTTTAGATTAAAAATAGATTAAAAATAAGAGTAAAATAATCTAATAACATAATAAAAATAAACTAAAAATAAAAACAAACGACGCTTATCAGTATTATTGATGAGCGTCGTTTGTTGGATAGATGAGGCTTATTACTTAGTAAAGAGTTGCTTTGCAAACTCCCAGATAACGATTCCTGCAGTCACACTAACATTCAGAGAGTGCTTCGTTCCGAACTGTGGTATCTCCAAGCAAGCATCACTCATGTCAACAACAGATTGTTTTACGCCCTTCACCTCATTGCCCATGATGATGGCATAATGGCTGTTGTTTGTAGTCGATTCAGCATTGAGATCGAGTGTATGGAGCTTTGTTGAATGTTCAACCTGCTCTACGCTATAAACGAAAACACCTTTCTTATGCAAATCTTCAACGGCATCTTCTGTCCGTCCAAAGTATTTCCAATCAACCGAATCTTCGCCTCCTAAAGCCGTCTTATGTATCTCGGCATTAGGAGGAGTAGCCGTTATACCACATAGATAGATGGCTTCTATACGAAAAGCATCGGCTGAACGGAATACACTTCCTACATTATATAATGACCGCACATCGTCCAGAACGACGATGAGAGGCAACTTCTCGGCTTCTTTAAACTCCTCAATGGAGAGCCGGCTCATCTCTATTGTACGTAACTTGCGCATTTATTTCATACTAAAAGCAACCGCATAGGCTTTGATCTTAGTAACCATTGACAGCAAACCATTGCTTCTTGTAGGTGAAAGATGCTGTCTCAAGCCTATCTTATCAATGAAGTATAGGTCGGAATCTATAATCTCTTGTGCGGTATGATGACTTAGAACGCGAATCAAAAGAGCGATAATACCTTTCGTGATAAGCGCATCAGAATCAGCTGTAAACACCAGTTTGCCATCGACATTATCGCATTGGAGCCATACACGACTTTGACATCCGTCTATGAGATTCTGCTCGTTTTTATACTGTTCAGCCAATGGCTCAAGGTCATTACCTAAGTCAATCAACATCTGATACTTGTCCATCCAATCGGAGAAGTCGCTGAACTCTTCGATTACTGCATCTTGCGCTTCGTTTATTGTCATAGTTTCTTTTATTTAAAGGAGTGGTAGGAGTGAAGGAGAGAAAGGGAGTTAAGACAAATGTAAAGCGGCTTGATGTGTTTCATTCTACTATACAAAGGATCGGTATTGTAGCCTTGTATATCCTTAACGTACCATCAAGAACATTTGTCTTCACGCCCTTTCACTCCTTAATTCTTAGCACTCTTGATTAGTTTAAACAGCTTATCATTCGGTCTAACCTTATCTGGTACGGGGATAGACACACGCCATCCTTGCTCTGCAACATCCACTGGTTTGAGGTCGTAACGTATCTCTTCAGCATTGAGGAACATAGCTCCAGTGGTGTTACCAGTGATGAGTAGCTTGTCACCCTTTGCGAAGGTATTGGCTTCAACGGCTATTTCTGCAACGCCAAGACGCGAGAAGTACTTCATCACCTTACCGATGAGAACCTTCTTTTCAGTAGCCTTATTACCATATTCCTTGGTCCATTCTCCCATCTTCTGACCCTGATAGTAACCATCCCAGAAACCGCGATTGAAGACTGTAGATAAGCGTTCATCCCACTTGTCTTTCTTCTCTTCTGTGAAGGTTCCATCCAATACGCTCTGTATTGCCTCTCGATAACAAGTGACCACAGTGTGTACATATTCGGGTCCTCGGGCACGACCTTCTATCTTGAAGACACGTACTCCGGAGTCCATCATCCTATCGATGAATCGAATGGTTTTAAGGTCTTTTGGACTCATTATATACTTATTGTCTATCTCCAACTGGTTGCCTGTTTCGTTATCAGTTACCGTATAACTACGACGGCAAATCTGCACACATTCACCACGATTAGCCGATCGATTGGCATCGTGAAGACTCATATAACACTTGCCAGAGATAGCCATGCAGAATGCTCCATGACAGAACATCTCTATGCGAATAGGCTGTCCTTTAGGACCACAGATGTTCTGTTTTATAATCTGTTCGTGTATCTCCTTTACCTGATCCATGTTCAGTTCGCGTGCTAAAACGGCTACATCTGCAAACTGCGCATAGAACTTTAAGGCATCAATATTTGATATATTCAATTGGGTGGAGAGGTGGACTTCAACGCCAACTTGCCTACAGTACATCATTACAGCTACATCGCTTGCTATGACAGCAGTGATATTTGCATCCTTAGCAGCGTCTATAATCTCGTGCATCGTTGTAATGTCTTCACCATAGATAACCGTGTTTACCGTTAGATAAGTCTTGATATTCTGTGCGTTGCAAGTCTCTGCTATCTCCTTAAGGTCGTCTATAGTGAAGTGATTAGCAGAGTGGGAACGCATGTTCAACTTACCTATTCCGAAGTAAACAGAGTTTGCTCCAGCATGTATAGCAGCCGCTAATGACTCACGAGAGCCAACGGGTGCCATTATTTCAAAGTCGTTTATATTCTTATCCATTTATGTTTATTATCTTGAATGGGTGCTATCAGTGAGGCGAAAGCTTGTTTTCTATTATATTATAACTCTATTCGTTGTTATGTTGATACTGATGAGCTGCTCATTAAAAAATAGTTCCTTTTGCTGAAAAGGATTGCTTTGCAAAGGTACAGAAAATATCCGATAAAGGGCGTAAAGGACTTTGTAAGTTTTGCAAAAAGCCTATCTTCGTCGGTGCTAAAGGTCAAATAGTCAGGCTGTTCTTCGACTATCTGCGATCTTTTTAGTATCTTTGCAAGCTGTTTTTTATCGATAAGAAAGGAATGAAGAAACTATATATTGAGACGTACGGATGCCAGATGAACGTGGCAGACTCTGAAGTGGTTGCCTCTGTAATGAAGATGGCTGGATACGATGTATGCGATAATGAGGATGAAGCAGATGCTATCTTCTTGAATACATGCTCGGTTCGTGAGAATGCAGAAAACAAGATTTATCATCGCTTGGATACCTTACATGCAGAGCAGAAGAAGGGTCGCAAGCTCATTCTGGGTGTATTGGGATGTATGGCAGAACGCGTTAGGGACGATCTTATTCAGAACCATTTTGCTAACTTAGTATGCGGTCCTGACTCTTATCTAAACCTCCCCGACATGATCGCGCAATGCGAGAATGGGAACAACGCATTAGATATCGAGCTATCAACAACAGAGACTTATCGAGACGTAATACCGCAACGCTTCGGTGGAAACCGTGTATCGGGATTTGTCAGCATCATGCGTGGTTGCAATAATTTCTGCCACTATTGTATTGTTCCATTCACGCGTGGTAGAGAGCGTTCTCGTGATGTGGATAGTATTTTGAAGGAGGTTAAGGACTTGCATGATAAGGGCTTTAAGGAGGTGACGCTATTGGGTCAGAACGTTAATTCCTATGGTCTTTTGCCAAACGGGAAACGCCCCGAAAATGGCACGTCATTCGCTGAACTCTTGCGTAAAGTGGCTCAAAGTGTGCCAGACATGCGCGTTCGCTTCACCACTTCTAACCCAGAGGATATGACCGAAGATATTATCAAGGCGGTAGCGTCGGAACCGAACCTTTGCAATCATATACACTTCCCCGCACAGAGTGGAAGTAATGAGGTTCTAAGGTTAATGAACCGTAAGTACACTCGTGAAGACTATTTAAGAAAGGTGGACACGATACGTCGTCTCATCCCTGATTGTGGGTTAACAACAGACATATTTATCGGTTATCACAATGAAACAGAGGCTGATTTCCAACAGACCTTGTCGTTAATGCGTGAGGTTGGATTCGATTCCGCCTTTATGTTTAAATACTCTGAACGCCCGGGAACATACGCTGCTAAGCACCTTCCCGACAATGTTTCAGAAGATGAGAAGATTCGTCGTTTGAATGAATTGATACGCCTTCAGACCGAAATCTCTGCTGAACAGAACAAGAAGGATGAGGGGAAAGAGTTTGAAATCCTCATCGAACGCTTTGGAAAACGAAGTCGCGAGCAACTTATGGGACGCACTCCTCAAAACAAAGCAGTCGTTATTGCACGTGGTAATCATCACATCGGTGAGTTCGTTCGAGTACGTATAACAGGTTCAACCAGTGCCACCTTATTTGGTGAAGAGGTGTAAGTCTAATGAAAGGAGGCATAGATAAAACTGCAAAATAGTTTTGAGGTTTTGCTTATAATGGCTATATTTGCACATAAGAATTATATAACAAGGTGTATGGAAGCAATTATCAACATGAGAAACTTCCTAAAGTTTATCAACTCAATGGCTCTCTCTCCTAGTAACAAGAGGTGGCTTGGGGAGCGATTGATACATGAGGCAAGGGAAGAGGAGATATTGAAGAAGAACGATGAGAAGTCTTGCTTGTTCAATAGTCTTGTTGGTTCATGGGCAGATGTAGACATTGAAACCATGAAACGAAACATCTTAGAAGGTCGTCAATCAGATGATATTCAAAAACTAACAAGGTTTGATGGAGAGTAAGTACTTACTTGATACGAATATTTGTATTGAATTGTTACATGGTCATTTCCATATCTCTGATAAGATAAAAGAGGTCGGGATAGAGAATTGTAAGCTCTCGGAAATAACGATAGCAGAGCTTTTTTATGGCGCATATAATGCTGGATTGCAAAGACACTTTAATGAGATAAAGGTCTTGGAGAGCCTCTTTGACGTTCTTCCTATATATGAAGTATTGTCGTTGTTTGGTAGGAATAAGGCAGAACTACGTCGACAAGGTCTATTGATAGATAACTTTGATTTATTGATTGGAACTACTGCCGTAGCTCATGATTGCATTCTTGTTACAGACAACGTAAAGCACTTGAGGAGGGTTCCAGGCGTTAAACTAGAAAACTGGATAAGCAGATAAAACACCAATGAGAGAGTTTCTACACGTATTACGGAGGTTTGTTCCACCTTATAAGAAGTATCTTTTCTTGTCGATAATATTTAACGTCTTATCGGCAATACTCAATATCTTTTCCTTTGCAACACTGATTCCTTTGCTCCAAATATTGTTTAAGGTGGATGCAGGAACAGGTGCAACGCATTACATGTCATGGGATGCTGGCTCATTAAAGGAGGTTTTATCCAATAATGCCGATTACTATACACAGATCTTTATAACCAGTGTTGGACCAACGACAACATTGTTAATTATAGGTCTGATACTCGCTTTCATGACTTTCTTAAAGACGGGTGCTTACTTCTTATCATCGGCTTCTATCATTCCAATTCGTACAGGAGTTGTACGTGACATACGTAATCAACTCTATCAGAAGATAACCTCTCTTTCACTTGGCTTCTTTAGTGAGGAACGTAAGGGAGACATAATCGCAAGGATGAGTGGAGACGTGCAGGAGATAGACAACTCCATCATGTCTTCTATCGACATGTTGTTTAAGAACCCTGTTCTTATCGTCATTTACTTCACCACCTTATTAATTATATCCTGGCAATTAACGCTCTTCACCCTTGTTTTCGTTCCTATCTTCGGATGGTTCATGGGCTTTGTTGGACGTAAACTAAAGCAGAATAGCATTACAGCACAGGGTCTTTGGAGTGATACCATGAGTCAGGTTGAAGAGACACTGGGTGGTTTAAGGGTCATCAAAGCCTTTTGTGCCGAAGCACTTATGAATGAACGCTTCAACAAAGTGAATACTTCTTACCGCAACGACATCATGCGTGTGAACATTCGTCAGCAACTGGCACACCCGATGAGTGAGTTCTTAGGAACAGTGATGATTGTTGTTGTACTCTGGTTTGGTGGTACTTTGGTACTCGGACAGTACCCAATTATCAGCGGACCAACCTTTATTTACTATCTTGTCATCCTTTATAGCATCCTCAATCCACTAAAGGAATTCTCCCGTGCAGGCTATAATATCCCTAAAGGACTTGCTTCCATGGAACGTGTGGATAAGATTCTTAAAGCGGAGGTAGACATCAAGGACAGTGAAAAACCAGTCCATCTCAAATCATTCGAGCATGAGATTGAGTTCCGAAATGTTAGCTTTGCTTATACAGATGAGAAGGATAAAGACGGCAATCCTGTCTTACATTGGGTATTGAAGGACATCAACTTGGTGATTCCAAAGGGCAAGACCATAGCCTTGGTGGGGCAGAGTGGTAGCGGAAAGTCCACTCTCTTAGACCTTATACCACGTTATTACGATGTTCAGAAAGGTGAGATTCTCATTGACGGAATCAACGTGAAGGATTTAGGAGTGCATGACTTGCGCCAGTTGATAGGTAATGTAAATCAAGAGGCAATCCTCTTCAACGATAGTTTTAAGAACAACATCTCCTTCGGAGTGACTGCTTCTGATGAGGCAATAGAGGATGCTGCGAAGATAGCTAACGCCCATGACTTCATCATGCACAGTGAGAAAGGTTACGACACAAACATCGGTGATCGTGGAGGAAGGCTCTCGGGTGGTCAGCGCCAACGTGTGAGTATAGCGCGCGCTATACTCAAGAATCCTCCAATTCTTATCCTCGATGAGGCTACGTCGGCGTTGGATACAGAGAGCGAACGCCTTGTTCAAGATGCTCTCTATAAGTTGATGCGAACGAGAACGACCATTGCTGTGGCGCACCGACTATCTACTATCAAGAATTCTGATGAGATATGTGTGATGCACGAGGGCGAGATTGTAGAGCGAGGAACGCATGACGAACTGATGGAGATGAATGGTTATTATAAGAAGTTGCACGATATGCAGGAGATATAAAAAGCCCCCTCTCCAAGGCTTATTGTCGAATGGATGGGGGAGTGAATAGTATTATTTACAAATGAAGAGGGCGTCTCTTTGATGTGAGAAGGGCGTCTCCTTGCTATGAAGAGAGGCTTTCCTTCAATGGAGGAAAGCCTCTCTTTCTTTTTAGCCTCTTGATTGCTACTAATGAAGATATGTGTTTTTAAAAAAGACCTAACATGAGTTGCAAGTAAAAGGAATAATATCTATATTTGCAAACGAAGCCAATATCTAAAATAGATAACGGATCTTTATATACATTTAAACAGCTTGACTTATGAAAAAAACAATCCTTTTAATGCTTGTACTATTGGCTACTTGCGTAAGTGTTAGTCGTGCTCAAACGAGTAAGTATAACGTGACTTTCGCCACAGATTTGGGCTTGGGTGGTAAGTCATATAAGATCGTAACCCCTCATATCTCTGCCACTTATGATATTACGAAGAGGCTTTCTGCGGGATTGAGAGTCGAAGAAGCCGTTACTTTAATGAAGTCTCAAGGGATTAAGACACACGATTTACTCACCACCTTTGGTGGGCAAGTTGGGTATGATATAGGTAAGATCTCTATCGCATCTGGTGACGTCTTTAGTCTGCTCGTACAGCCTCGAGTAAGCGTAGGGCACACCATTGGTGGTGGACATAACCGCGGCTACATGTATTATCAAGGTGGAATTTACGTTAGGAAAAGTAGCGGTAGCATTCGTTCAGAGCTTGGTTTAGGCGTTAGATACAATGACTATCGCAGCGACCTAAACAAAGATAAGGCAGTGTTCTACGTCTCTTACGGATTCGTTCTGAAGTAAGCTTGATTTAAAGTAAGTAAACCTTAGGGGTGACATAACTTCCTGTAAGGGAATTTGTCACCCCTATGTGCTATGGAAACTCATTCTAATAGCGATGTTCGTAAATAATGTGTTTTTCTTTGAAAAACATTTTGTTTTCTCGATAATATTTTGCACTTTTGCCCTTAGATATACTAACGTAAACAGAAAGAGTAACTAAAAACCATGTTAGATAAGGAGAACAAGCGCCGCACGGTGGTCTTACTTCTAATGGTATTATCCGTGTTGAACGTCTTTGCGCAGCTGTCAAGTCGAGGAAAGAATATGCCTAATTCGACAACTGACCGCTTATCCTCTGGCTCGGAATATAAGCTTATCTTTAATGATGAATTTAATCAGCCAGATGGCACGCTACCTGATACAGGCGTGTGGAAAAGCTGTAGAAGACGTCCAAAAGTTACGTGGGCACGGTACTTGAGCAACTCTCCAGAGGTGGCATTTATCAAAGATGGCAAGTTAATCTTGCGTGCCATACCTAATTCTAACAAGTCTTCTACGGGCGAGGAGATGCTAACGGGCGGTATAGAAACAAGTCACAGCTTTGCTTTCCGATATGGTCGTGTGGAGTGCCGAGCACGTGTCAATCCCTTTGATGGCAACTTCCCCGCTATATGGATGATGCCTCGAACGACATTGCCATGGCCTCAAGGCGGTGAAATAGACATCTTTGAGCAGATCGACCAAGAGCAGAGAGCATATAGCACTGTACACTCTGCGTGGACAAGAAGCCATGGGAACTTACCCCACTCAGGGAATATTGAATTAGACATGAGCCTTTTCCACACCTATGCAGTAGAGTGGGAGCCTGGTATCTTAACCTTCTTTGCTGACGGGAAACAGGTGTATCAATACAAGAAAGAGCCAGATAATCCAGAACAATGGCCTTTTGACAAGTCCGATTTCTATCTGATTCTTAACCAATCAGTGGGTGACGGTTCTTGGGCAAAGCCCGTTGATACTACTCATACATACTAAATGGAGATAGATTGGATACGTGTCTACCAAAAGAGATAATACTAACATAAACAAAAGGAAATAATCTATGGAAGAACAAATCGAAGTCAAAGAAGTTGATAACGTGGTCGTTCACTTCTCCGGGGATTCGGGGGATGGAATGCAGTTAGCCGGTAACATCTTCACAACGATATCCGCAACTGTGGGTAATGGAGTGTCTACGTTCCCTGATTATCCAGCTGATATCCGTGCCCCGCAAGGCTCGTTAACGGGTGTGAGTGGCTTTCAGGTGCATGTTGGTGCAGGCAAGGTATATACACCGGGAGACCGTTGTGATGTGCTCGTAGCCATGAATGCGGCAGCACTGAAGATGCAGTACAGGCATTGCAAACCGAATGGAACCATCATTATTGATACCGATTCCTTTGGTGCGAAAGACCTCCAAAAGGCAGAGTTCCGCAGTGATGACTATTTAGGTGAGATGGGTATCGATCCCGATCGAGTGGTTGCTTGCCCCATAACAAAGATGGTGAAGGAGTGTCTGGCTGATACGGGCATGGATAATAAGTCCATGTTAAAGTGCCGCAATATGTTTGCTTTGGGACTTGTCTGCTGGCTTTTCAATCGTGATTTGAGCTTAGTAGATAACTTCCTTGAGGCTAAGTTCAAGAAGAAACCAGCTGTTGCCGAAGCCAATAAACGTGTTGTAAGAGCTGGATATGACTATGGTCACAACGTACATGCGTCTGTTCCGAACACTTACCGCATAGAGTCTAAGGTGAAGGAAGCAGGTCGCTATATGGATATCACGGGTAACAAGGCGACTGCCTATGGCTTGATGGCAGCAGCAGAGAAGGCTGGCTTGCGCTTGTTCTTGGGTTCTTACCCTATCACTCCAGCAACAGATATCCTCCACGAATTGGCTAAACACAAGTCAATGGGCGTCACAACGGTGCAATGCGAAGACGAGATTGCTGGTTGCGCATCGGCTATTGGTGCTGCTTTCGCTGGTGCTTTAGCTGCTACATCAACCTCTGGTCCGGGTATCTGTCTAAAGAGTGAGGCTATGAATCTAGCCCTTATTGATGAGCTACCATTGGTAATCATTGATGTACAGCGTGGTGGTCCGTCTACCGGTTTACCAACTAAGAGTGAGCAGACCGACCTCTTGCAGGTGCTTTATGGGCGTAACGGCGAAAGCCCAATGCCTGTTATTGCAGCCACAAGTCCCACTGATTGCTTCGATGCAGCGTATCACGCATGTAAGATAGCATTGGAACACATGACGCCAGTGGTGCTCTTGACCGATGCATTCATTGCTAACGGCTCTTCTGCGTGGAAGTTACCTGACATCGAAGAGTTGCCCGAGATTCATCCACATTATGCTACAGAGGAACAGAAGTATAAGTACACTCCTTACAAGCGTGACCCAGAGACGCTCGCACGTTACTGGGCGATACCAGGCACAGAGGGCTACACACACATCCTAGGAGGATTGGAGAAGGATGGAGAAACGGGTAGTATCTCAACCGATCCAGAGAATCATGACAAGATGGATAGGCTTCGTTGGGATAAAGTGGCACGTATTCCTGTGCCTGACCTACAGGTGCTTGGTGATGAGAAAGACGCTGACTTGCTCATAGTAGGCTTTGGTAGTAGCTACGGTCACTTGTATTCTGCAATGGAAGAGTTGCGTCGTAAGGGTAATAAGGTAGCCTTGGCACAATTCAAGTACATCAACCCTCTGCCGAAGAATACGGCAGAAGTACTGGGAAGATACAAGAAGGTGGTGGTTGCCGAACAGAACCTTGGTCAGTTAGCAGCCCTTCTACGTATTCGTATCAACCATTTCGCTCCTTATCAGTACAACCAAGTAAAGGGACAGCCTTTCGTTGTTACGGAACTAGTCGCAACGTTTGAGAAACTCCTTAAGGCTCCATTACCAAAGGAAGAGAGTGGCACGTTCTATACAAAGATATTGCAGTAAGACTCCTAAACATAACTTCTTTAAATTCTAAACAGATTATGAACCAATATACAGCACAAGACTTTAAGAAGGGACAACCACGCTGGTGCCCCGGATGTGGCGACCACTTCTTCCTTGCCAGCTTGCAGAAAGCAATGGCAGAACTAGGTGTTCCACCTTATGAAACTGCTGTTATCAGTGGTATCGGGTGCTCAAGTCGATTACCCTATTACGCTAATACCTACGCCATGCAGACCATTCACGGTCGTGCCGCAGCCATCTCTACGGGTGCAAAGGTAACCAATCCGAACCTTACCATTTGGCAGGTATCGGGCGATGGTGACGCTCTTGCCATTGGTGGTAACCACTTCATCCATGCCATGCGACGCAATATCGACCTGAATATGATTCTGTTGAACAACCGCATCTATGGTCTCACGAAGGGGCAATACTCCCCAACTAGTCCTCGCGGGTTCGTCTCTAAGTCGAGTCCTTTTGGTACAACGGAAGATCCGTTCCGCCCTGCTGAACTCTGTTTCGGTGCTCGTGGCAACTTCTTCGCACGTAGCGTTGCCAGCGATAACAATGAGACAATAGCCATTCTCAAGGCTGCTTACCAGCATAAGGGGGCTTCCGTGTGTGAGATTTTGCAGAATTGTGTGATATTCAACGATGGTTGTCACAACTCTGTCTACACCTCGCAAGGTCGTAAAGAGAATGCTATTTACGTCAAGCACGGCGAACCTTTGATCTTTGGAGCTAATCAGGAGTATGGACTTATGCAAGAGGGATTCGGCTTGAAGGTCGTTAAGATTGGCGAGAACGGCGTTACGCGTGATGATATCCTCGTACATGATGCCCACTGCCAAGACAATACTCTACAGCTGAAGTTGGCTATGATGAGTAATGAAGATGGTTTCCCAATAGCCCTCGGAGTGATTCGTGATGTTGAAGCACCTACCTATGACGCTGCTGTGAACCAACAGATTGAAGAGGTGAAGGCGCAGAAACATTATCACACGTTCATGGAAATGTTGGAAACCAACGATATTTGGGAAGTAAAATGATGTGATATATTAAAACAGCATTTGCGAGATAATAAAGGATGTACGCCTTTGTAGCGAGCTAAATTAACATAGCGAACCACACAAAGACACATGAAACTTCCTACATAGCAAGTGTACCTTACAAGCAAAAGTCAGTTCTTTACGCTCATTGTTAGCGTTAGGAACTGACTTTTTTATGTCCCTTTCCCTCTCCAATCCGTTAGTATTAGTCCCTCTCCAGATTGCCTGTTGGAGCATGAAAGAATGGCATTAGCCAGCTTTTACACCTGTTCTAACATTCTTTCCTCGCTGTTCTTCAATTACAGCAAATAGTATCCCGCATCTTTTTAACCTATACTCTATGTTAGTTTCATCATGATGAAACCAGTGTCTCATCGTGATGAAACATAAATTTCATCGTGATGAAACCTGTGTCTCTTCACGATGAGACAAACGTAGGGTATATATAAAAAAGATAGAACAAACGTTTGAAATGAACTTATAACGTGCGTAAAATCTTTACAAAGCGGTTGTGTCAGCTTCGCAAAGCGTAGATATCCGCGTAGAGAATGACGATTCTCAGATGAATATTGGGCTATGAGACGTAAAGTAAAAGGACGATAGAAGCCGTTACTTCTATCGTCCTTTTTATCTTCTCTGATTGAGTGGGATCGACCTTATAGTTTCTCTCCATAACATAAGTCGCCGGCATCACCGAAGCCGGGAACAATATACTTATATTCGTTTAAGCCCTCATCAATAGCTGCGCACCATATTGTCGTAGAGTCTTCAGGGAAGGTTTTCTTGATGTGTGCGATACCCTCTGGTGTAGCCAACAAGCATGCTACATGCACATGGCGAGGCGTTCCCTTTGAAAGAATAGCCTTATAGCCCAGCTCCATAGAACCACCAGTAGCCAGCATAGGGTCAGCGATGATAAGTGTCTTACCATTGATGTCAGGTGTGGCAAGATATTCAACATGAATACCAACCTCGTGATGTGCAGCGTCTTTATACTCACGATAAGCACTGACAAAAGCATTGCCGGCATGGTCGAATATGTTTAAGAAACCATTATGGAAAGGCAATCCAGCACGGAAGATAGTTGCAAGGACAATCTTGTCTGTTGGTATATTGACCTGCGCGGTACCTAATGGGGTAACAACATCCTTTGGTTCGTAGTTTAATGTCTTAGAGATTTCAAATGCTTCAAACTCTCCTATTCGCATCACATTGTTGCGGAAGAGTAAACGATTCTTTTGGTAGTCTTTGTCACGAATCTCAGCCAGATATTGGTTGATGATGGAGTTCTGTTCTGAAAAATTAATGATTTCCATTTTCTATCTTAGGTGTTATAAGTAAGCAAACTTGCGACTTGCAGTACAAAATTTCGGCAAAAGTAAGAAATAATCTGTAGGTTTGCAAAGTCTAATTTGCAAATATACTCGTGCCTAGAATAATTTTAATAACTTTAACCATAAGGCTGAATACTTTGATACTTTTTCTATTCGTTTTTTTGTGTGGAGTTAATAATTATATTACCTTTGCGGTGTCTATTTAAGAGATATAATAGGTGATGTTAAAATCAATTTTCAACTAAATACATTTATAAGAAATGGCAAAGTTTGATAAGAGCG
>ERZ772807.291-NODE-291-length-31796-cov-7.813711_pt1 | contig 31796 bp, 23 predicted proteins | sample MGYA00511472_ERZ772807 | MGnify/ENA primary metagenome ERZ772807 (study PRJEB29015, sample SAMEA2737947) | human oral metagenome | biome: human oral; feature: human-associated habitat; material: dental | place: China | collected 2039 ... | reverse complement strand
GGGGGGGGGGGGGGGCGCGCCGCGCGCGCCCTGACCACTCTCGTGTCCGCGTCCGTGTTGGCGGTGGGTGCCCTCGCTGTGGTGCCTGCCCCGGCGCGTGCGGAGGACGTGATCACGACGCAGGAGTACTTCTCCTACTACCACCTGGACACTGCTCGGGCGAAGGGGTACACCGGCAAGGGCGTCACCATCGCGCTTTTTGACGGCCCGGTGGACACGAGCGCCCCCGAGCTCAAGGGCGCCAACATCACGGATAAAAGCCGCTGCACTATTGAGGCTTCGGCGGCTACGAGGTCTCATGGGACCAGCATGGCATCGATGTTGGTCTCTCCCACCTTCGGTGTTGCTCCCGACGCGACCCTGCTCACCTACCAGAGCTCGGCAACAGAGGACATCTCGCTGGGTTCGTGTGAGAACATTGGAGGTGTTCGCCAGAACTCAATCTCGCACCTCATTAACCAGGCCATTGATGACGGGGCTCAGATCATCTCCCTGTCTCAGGGATCGGGAGCAACCGGGGATGATATCAAGTGGGCAATCGCTCGGGCGATGAATGAGGGTGTCATCATCGTCAACTCCGCAGGAAATGCTGCGTCGGACAGTAATGGTGGCCAGCTCAGCAGGTGGTCTGGTGTCGTGGGTGTCGCGGCGATCACTGCGGACGGTCAGCGTGCGGACTATTCCTCGTGGGGTAACGGCGTGACCACGGCGGCTTTCGGCGGTCCGGTTGCTAGTCGGAACTATGAGACGGGCAAGATTGAGGAGACGACCGGTACTTCGAACTCGGCCGCCCTCACTTCTGGGATGTTGGCGTTGGCGCGTCAGAAGTGGCCGGATGCTACTGCGAATCAGTTGTTGCAGGTTGTGACTAAGACGGCGCTTAATCCGAATCATGAGTGGAATCAGTACACGGGCTATGGGGCGATCAATGGGGGTGCGTTGGTGAATACGGATCCCTCCCAGTATCCGGATGAGAATCCTCTGGCTCAGAAGCAGGGTGGGTCTTCTCCGACGGTGCAGGAGGTTCAGGATTATGCCGATGGTGTGGTGGAGCCTAACCCCGATACCTTGAGTCAGTCCTACGTGTATCGCGGTCTCGATGAGGTAGCCGCCTCGATGGACGACATCGGTGCTGTTCATTTGGGGACGAGTCCGCGGTACCACCGCAAGTGATGATGGCGCGGCAGATTCCCGGCGTGTGCGCGTCCCGTGTGCCTCGCGTGTGTGTGGGGTGGGCGGGGCGCGCCGCGCGCGCCCTGACCACGCTGTTGTCCGCGTCCGTGTTGGCGGTGGGTGCTCTTGCCGTGGTGCCCGCCCCCGCGCGGGCCGATGACGTGATCACGACGCAGGAGTACTTCTCCTACTACCACCTGGACACTGCCCGGGCGAAAGGGTACACGGGTAAGGGCGTGACCATCGCGCTTTTTGACGGTCCGGTGGACACGAGTGCCCCCGAGCTCAAGGGTGCCAACATCACGGACAAGAGCCGCTGCACCATCGAGGCGGCTCCCTCAAGTAAGACTCATGGCACGGCTATGGCGTCTCTCTTGGTGTCTCGTGATTACGGGGTTGCTCCCGACGCGGCCCTGCTCACCTACCAGAGTACGACGAAGGATGATGTGTCAGGCGGTACGTGTGAGAACTTGGGAGGTAAGCGTTACGACTCCATTTCGCACCTCATTAACCAGGCCATTGACGACGGTGCCCAGATCATTTCCTTTTCGCAGGGGTCTGAGGCTCGGGGCGATGATGTCAAGTGGGCGATCGCACGGGCCATCGAACAAGGGATTGTAGTTGTTGCGGCCGCAGGTAATAGCAAGACTGATGAGAACGACGCGGGCTTGCAGTGGTGGTCTGGTGTTGTGGGTGTCTCCGCGATCACTGCGGATGGTCAGCGTGCGGACTATTCCTCGTGGGGCAACGGCGTGACTACCGCGGCGGTTGGTGGTCCCGTTACAGTGCGTGACTATGGTACCGGTGTGCTCAGGCCGATGAATGGTACGTCGGTTGCAACGCCGTTGGCCGCTGGGATGTTGGCGTTGGGGCGTCAGAAGTGGCCGGATGCTACCGCGAATCAGTTATTGCAGGTTGTGACCAAAACGGCGCTTAATCCGAATCATGAGTGGAATCAGTACACGGGCTATGGGGCAGTTGACCTCGGCGCTTTGGTGAATACGGATCCTTCGCAGTATCCGGATGAGAATCCTTTGGCTCAGAAGGAGGGCGGGTCGAGTCCGACGGTGCAGGAGGTTCAGGACTATGCCGATGGTGTGGTGGAACCTAACCCTGATACCTTGGGTCAGTCCTACGTGTATCGCGGTCTCGATGAGGTAGCCGCGTCGATGGATGATGTTGGTCCCGTTCATTTGGGTACCAGCCCCAGGTACCACCGCAAGTGATGGCGAGGCAGATTCCCGGAGTGTGCGCGTCCCGTTTGCCTCGCGTTTGTGTGGGGTGGGCGGGGCGCGCCGCGCGCGCCCTCACCACTGTGTTGTCCGCGACCGTGTTGGCTGCTGGTGCCCTGGCCCTGACACCTGCTCCCGCGCGCGCGGAGGATGTGATTACGACGCAGGAGTACTTCTCCTACTACCACCTGGATACTGCTCGGGCGAAGGGGTACACGGGTAAGGGCGTAACCATCGCCCTCATCGATGGGCCGGTGGACACCAGCGCCCCCGAACTTAAGGGCGCCAACATCACGGATAAGAGCCGCTGCACCATCGAAGCGTCCAGTAAGAATAAGGGGCACGGTGTGGACATGGCGTCGATCCTTGTCTCCCCCTACTTCGGGGTCGCGCCGGACGCGGCCCTCTACTCCTACCAGCTGTCCAATGACAATTCGATTTCGGCGGGCACGTGTGAAAAGGATGGGGAGAAGCTCGATACTTTTGCACGGCTTATCAATCAGGCCATTGACGATGGCGCCCAGATCATCTCGATCTCCCAGGGAGGTGATGATAATAGTGAAGCCGTCAAGTGGGCCGTTGCGCGAGCGATGAGCCGAGGCGTCATCATCGTCAACTCGGCGGGAAATACCGCAGCTGACGCCAATAGCAACCAGCTTAGCCATTGGTCGGGTGTGGTGGGGGTGTCCGCGATCACTGCGGACGGTACGTTCGCCGAGTATTCCTCGTGGGGTAATGGCGTGACGACGGCGGCTTTTGGTGGGCCGGTTACGGCGCGTAACGATTCAGACCCCACGAAGTTTGCAGTGTCTAAAGGCTCCTCGAATTCGGCGGCGATTGTTTCTGGATTGTTGGCGTTGGCATGGCAGAAGTGGCCGGATGCTACGGCCAATCAGCTGTTGCAGGTGTTGACGCAGACCGCGCTGAATCCGAATCATGAGTGGAATCAGTACACCGGGTATGGCCCGATTGATGGGGGTGCGTTGGTGAATACTGATCCGTCGCAGTATCCGGATGAGAATCCTTTGGCTCAGAAGGAGGGTGGGTCGAAGCCTACGGTGGAGGACGTGCAGGATTATCGTGATGGGTTGGTGAACCCGACCTACCTGAACCTTTCGGGCTCCTACGTCTATCGTGGCACTGATGAGTCGGCCCTTTCCATCGGTGACCTCGGTGGTGCGAACCAGGTTCACCTGGGTACCAGCCCCAGGTACCACCGCAAGTGACCGTGACACGCGCCGCACCGGGATACCGGGGCGCCGCGGGCCACGCCTGGCGGGAGCGCAATCTCACGCAGAGACTTGTAGGCTGCCTACGATGGGTGTAGATTTACCAAATAAGTACTGGTGATCTATCCCATCAAGGTCTTCGCATGAACGCTCCTCACCGCGGACTGTGGCAGCGCCTCGGCGCCGCCGCCCTGTCCGGACTCATCATCACAGCCCTGGCCCCCAGCGCGCTCGCCTCCCCCGCAGGAGAACGCGCAACCCACGGCGACATGGAACCCAGCGCCGTCGCCGACTCACAACCGGACAGCGGCACGGGTGCCCAGGAAGAAACCGACGACACGGGCCCCGAGACGCCAGAAGCCACAGGAACGGGCGCGCAGCCCGAGGCCTCGCCCGAGACGCAGGACGAACTCAACGCCACCGTCTACGAATTCCCCGGAACGGACGGCCCCACCCGGATCCACGTCCTCACGATCGGCTCCGCCGACGCCATCATGCTGGAATCGCGCGGCGTCTTCGCCATGGTCGACAGCGCCGAAGGAATCGGCGCCCCCGACGGAAGCGACCCCCGCTACCCTCTGCGCGAAGGAATCGTCCCCGCCCACGTCGGAGACACCAACCGGGTCCTGCGATACATGATCGACCACGGGGTGACCTCCTCGAACCTCGCGTTCTACCTGGGCACCCACGCCCACTCCGACCACATCGACAACGCCGACGACATCATCAGGCGCTTCCGCCCCAAGGTCATCTTCACCCCCGAATACTCCGACCGCTGGATCACCAACCCCAACGGCCTCTGGGACAACCAGTGGGTCTACGACAACATGGTCGAGGCCGCCCACTGGGCCGAAGCAACCTACGGCGCCCAATTCGTCCAGCACGTCGACGGCTACAACACCCACGTCACGCTCGGCGACATGGACGTGCAGCTGATCCCCTTCGACCCCGAAGAAAAGTACAAGGTCACGGGAACAACCGACGCCAACCTCATGGGGTGGGGAGCGAAAGTCACCGCCTTCGGACGCACCGCCTTCCTAGCCGCCGACCTCATGGACACCGAGGCCGACTGGGTCACGCACAACGGCTACGAGGCGCGCGTCGCGCGAGCCGTCGGAAAAGTCGACATGCTCAAGGCCGGACACCACGGCCTGCGCAGCTCAAACTTCGCCCCCTTCATGGAGGCGCTGGACCCGGCCATGATCATCCAAACCGGCACCGAAGCCTATGCCGCCGACAGCCTCACCACCAGCGTCATCCACGGCCAGGCCACCTGGGCGCCCGCCGCCGAACTATGGGACAACGCAAAAATCCCCTCCGTGATCGCAACCTTCACCCCCTCCGGGATCTCCTACAACGACCTGACAAAGGCCTCGTGGGGACACGAATACGACGAGGAACACCCCCGAGCCTGGTGGTTCCAGGCGGGGCGCCCCGCACCAACAACCGGATGGTGGCAGGGACGCAGCGGCAGCTGGTACTACTTCGCGGGCAAGCCCTCCGCCGAAGCCTCCACGTGGGTCAGCGACAACGGCCAGTGGTACTGGATGGGCGCCACCGGAGCCATGGCCACCTCCGAATGGATCTCGGACGGAAACGGCCTCTACTACATCGACTCGGCCGGACACCCCTCCTCCGCGAGCGGATGGACCCAGAACGACGGCGCCTGGTACTACCTGCGTGACGGCCGCGCACACACCGGGTGGCTCAACGACAGGGGAACCTGGTACCTCCTCGACCCCGCGAGCGGCCAAATGGTCACCGGCTGGGGCCAAGCCGACGGCTCCTGGTACCACATGGACTCCTCCGGCCGCATGACCACCGGCTGGATCAACGACGGCGGCTCCTGGTACTACCTGCGCGGCAGCGGACAGATGGCCACCGGATGGCTGGCCAACGGCGGCTCCTGGTACTACCTGGGCGCGTCGGGCGCGATGCGCACCGGCTGGTTCCAGGACGCCGGCTCCTGGTACTACGCCGACCCCTCCGGCGCCATGGTCACCGGGTGGCTGGCCAGCGGCGGCTCCTGGTACTACCTCGAGGCCTCGGGCGCCATGGTCACCGGGTGGCTCCCCAGCGCGGGCTCCTGGTACTACCTGAGCGAGGACGGAAGCATGGTGACCGGACGAGTCCTCATCGCAGGCCGATACTCGGTCTTCTCTGCGTCGGGCAGCTGGCTCGGCTACACCCCCTGACGCCTCGGCAACTTCCTCACACAAGCGCCGCCCACCGCGAATCAACGCAGGTGGGCGGCGCTTACGTCGGGTGCTGTTTCGCGGGTCGGCAGGTTGACCGGAGGACCCTAGAGTCCTGTGGATGGCGTAGGACACCTAGATTTCATTCCCGAAAAGATGTAGAATTTTTACAACTAAACGGGAAAGTGGGAGAGTGATGCTGCGAGTCCTTCATCTCGACAACTGGAAGTCCTTTTCGGAGCCGGTCGACTTCACGATGATTGCGGGCAAGGAGACTCGCCACGGCGAGACGCTCTACCTGGGGAGCAAGAACCGTGTGCTTCCCGTTGCCGCGATCTACGGCGCGAATGCGGCGGGAAAATCCACTCTCCTCGACGCGCTCGCTCACTTGCAGGCCATGCTGCGTGAGCCGCGCAAGCGCGGGCAGCGCCTGCACTATCACCCGCACCTTCTCTTCGGTGCCGACAGGCCCAGCGTCATCGGCGTCGAGATCGTTCTCGATGCGCAGGATGCGACGTCGAATCGAAAGGCCATCGTCTACTACGAGGTGGCGTTCAACGCGGAACACGTCGTTGAGGAGTCTCTGTATCGCGTGCGCTCGGAAGACGAGCAAGCCGTCTATGAGCGCCACGGCCAGGAGATCTCTCTCTACGGCGATCTAGAAGACGACGTGTCGCTCGACGCGGTGTCGAAGACCGTGCAGCCAAATCGCCTCTTCCTCGAAACCTGCTTCAACGCGGGACTCATTGACGATGAGCAACTGCTACTCGGATCCGTGATCGCATGGTTCCAACGTCTGACGATTGTTGGCCGCGGATCGCGTTATATCCTCATGCCGCAGCAAATCGCGCATGACGAGGATTTTCGTGCCGCAGTTGGGAAGGGGCTCACAGTCGCCGACACCGGTATTTCCGACATCTGCTTCACCGTTGTGCCTCGAGCCAAGGTGCCCGCGGAAGACAAAGTCCTCGATGAGGTCGAGAGCCAGCTCACCGACAACAGGTCCGAGGTGTACCTGAATGCGGAAAACGGAGCCGTCTTTCGCGCTCGGCTGGGCGCGGAGGGAGATGTTGTATACGAGCGCTTCGTAACCGTACACGCGGGCGGAGGCAATGAGTTCCGTCTTCCTCTCGAACAGGAATCTGACGGGAGCATCCGTTATCTGCATCTGCTCCCCATCCTGTATTGGGCGGGAACGAAACAGCGGTCGGGGGTGTACCTGATTGATGAACTTGAAGACTCGCTCCATCCCAAGCTCACGGAGGAACTCATCCGGTTGTTCCTGGATGCGTCGGGGCCGGACGAGCAACGACAGCTCATCTTTACGACGCACGAGCTTCACCTCCTGCGCGTTGACCTATTGCGGCGCGATGAGATATGGCTGGTCGAGAAGAACGATCATCGGTCTGAACTTACGAGGCTGACGGACTTCCCTTCGTCCGACATTCGTTCCGGCAGCGACCTGCAGCGGATGTACATGTCGGGCCGCCTCGGCGGCGTCCCACGACTCTAGGAAACAACGTGGGTAAGAAGAACGCGCCGACGAGGAAATCCTCGCGTGGACTCAGGGGCCGCTCCCATAGCAGACGGGTGAGGCCTATCGTCGTTCTCGCCGTTGAGGGGGAGACAGAGAAGAAGTACTTGAACTTGATCGCATGGCTCGACCAGCTTCTGCCGCGACGCTCCGAATAAGACGGCAGCTGGCTCGGCTACACCCCCTGACGCCTCGGCAACTTCCTCACACAAGCGCCGCCCACCGCGAATCAACGCAGGTGGGCGGCGCTTCGCCATGTATCGTGAGGGCAGGAAACGTCCGCGAAAGGTCCCCTCATGAAGCCCCGGCCCACTCGCGTCGCAGCCGCCCTCGGGCTCGCCGCGACGATTGCCACCGCCACGGTCGGCCCGCTCGGCGCCCCCGCCGCCCACGCCGACGACGCCCAGTCGGGGGCCTCGGCCGCGCTCATGAACTCACGCTCCGTCGAAGCCGCCAGCGTCGACCCCTCCGTCCTGACCTTCCCCGCCGCGACCGACGAACAAACCAAGATCTTCATCCTGTCCACCGACTCCTCCGACGCGATCCTCATCGAGAGCGGAGGCTGGTACGGAATCATCGACGGCGGCGAGGACGCCGACCTGCCCGACGGCTCCGACCCCCGCTACCCCGTGCGCACCGGCACGGCCGCCGCCTCCGGATCCACGACCGAATGGCTGATGCAATACCTCGACGACCAGGGAGTCAACGACACCAACGTCGCCTTCTACCTGGGCACCCACGCCCACTCCGACCACATCGCCAACGCCGACGACATCATCTACAAGTACCGCCCGAAGGTCATCCTCAGCCCCGAATACTCCGACGAGTGGATCACCGACGAGAACTCCCTGTGGGACAACCAATACGTCTACGACCACCTCGTCAACGCCGCGAACTGGGCGGTCGACACCTACGGTGCCACCTTCATCCAGAAACTCGACGGATACAACACGCACATCACCCTCGGCGGTGCGGACCTGCAAATGATCCCCTTCGACGTTGACGAGGCCTACAAGATCGGGGGCACCTCGGACGCAAACCTCATGGGGTGGGGAACGAAAGTCCTGGCCAACGGCCACTCGGCCTTCCTGGCCGCCGACCTGATGAGCACCGAATCCGACTGGGAGACCCCTAACGGCTTCGAAGACCGCATCGCCGCCGAGGTCGGCGAGGTCGACATGCTCAAGGCAGGCCACCACGGGGCAGAATCCTCCAACTCCGTCCCATTCATGGCCACCCTGCACCCCGGCGCGATCATCCAGACGGGCGACGCATCCCACAGCCCCGACCGCCTCTCCTTCCTGGTCCTCCACGGCGAGACCAAGTGGTTCCCCATGGGCAACATCTGGGACTCCATGAACGTCCCGGCACTCGTGTGCGTCTTCGCCGACGACGAGATCCAATACGACGGAGTCGCCGACGCGCAGTGGGGACACGAGTACGAGTCCGAGACCCCGCGCGCCTGGTGGTTCCAGGCGGGCCGCCCCGCCGCGACGACCGGCTGGTGGGACGGGCCCTCCGGCAACCGCTACTACTTCGACGGCTCCGCGTCAGCCCTAGCCAACCAGTGGGCAGTGATCGACGGGGTCACCTACCACTTCGACGCGACCGGCGCGCTCGACGCCACCGCCTCCACCCTCACGGGTTCCGGCGTCGCAGGCTCCTTCGCCGCCAGCGCGTGGTGGTACATCCTCCTCGGCGCGGCGCTCACCGCCCTCGCCGGAGCGGGCATCGCGATCGCAGGACGCGCGGGCGGCAGCTGAGGCTGGCGCGGCCTAGCGCGCCTCGTCCAGCTGGTGGAAGATCGCGCCCAACAGGGGAGCGAGGACCTCGAGCGTGTCCAGTGCCCCACCCCGCGAGCCAGGCGAGGAGACCACGAGAACCCCCGAGGAATCCCGGGCGGTCACCCCCACGACCTCGCGGGACAAGCCCGACAGCGGCGTGTGAGCCAGACCGTGGGAGCGAATCTGCTCCGCGATACCGGGGATCTCCACCTCGATCACCTCGCGGACCACCTCGGGGGCCTCGTTCCCCACCCCGAATCCCGAACCGCCCAACACCAACACGAAGCGCGCCCCCGATCCGATCGCCTCGCGGACCTGCGCCTCCAAGGCGTCCCGGCTCTCCGGGACCACGTTCGACGACACCGAACCCACGCCCGCGCGCTCCAGGGCCTGCGCGCACGCCGGAGTCGCCCGGTCCTCCTTCGTGCCAGCGTGAATGCGGTCCGAATACACGATGATGCGGGCGTTGATCCGGGAAAGATCGTAGGAGACGGGCTTGGGCATGATGTCCTCCGAGCGGTGATGGGTGCTGTCGAGCGGTGACGGGTGCTGTCACCGCCGATCCTAGTCCCTGAGGCGGCGGCGGGCGGAGCCTGAGAGCGCCGATAGGAACCCGGCGCATTAAGTGGTTGTGCGGCCGCGAAAAATAGTCTTTGGGTCCCGCTCTGCGGGGGCTACTCTGTCGGCGTGCGGCTCGCACCCGAGCCAACAGGCGAAAAGAAAGGGGTGTAGGCACTTTTAATGGCCTCTCGCCTTCCTTGAGCTATCAAGGAAAAGTAACGAACTGGGCGCTGTTGGCCCGCGGCGTTGCGCCCGGAGAATCCCCTTGTTAGATTAAACGCGTCGCATCCCCACTCAAGCAGATCAGCCCCTTCACCGGCACGGAGGTGTGGACGGTCCCGGGCCGAGGCAACCGGCCGATCTCCCACCCGGTCGCCGAGGTCCACGCCCTCACCCCGGCCGAGCGCACCCGCGCCTGCGCCTTCTGCCCGGCCCACTACACCGAGACACCGCCGGAGAAGAACCGCGTCATCGCCCGTCCGGACGGCGGCTTCGAGCAGATCGACGGCGTGCCCGCGAGCGCCCTGTTCGACACGGTCGCCGAGTTCCGCCGCGTGCCCAACCTCTTCGAGATCCTGTCCTACGACTACTGGCACGCCAACCACGGCTACGAGATCCCCGACGCCGCCCGCGAGCACATGGAGGCCTACCTCGCCGATCCGGCGGGCGCCGCCCACGTCTCGCGCGTGGCCCGGAGCAAGCTGCGCGCCTCCGGCCAGGATCCGGACTCGTGGGACTCGATGAGCGACGACGCCCGCCACCAATTCCTGGCCGCTTTCTTCGCGGGCGGCCACGACGTCATCATCGCGCGGCGCCACTTCACCGACGACGCCATCGACACCACCGGGCTGGCCGGCTCGGGCACGCTGGCGCCCGCGGAGCACCGCGCCTACATGCGCCTGGCGGTCGCGGCGATGTCGGACCTGTACCGGACGAACCGGTGGGTGCGCTACGTGGCGGTCTTCCAGAACTGGCTGCGTCCCGCCGGGGCGAGCTTCGACCATCTGCACAAGCAGCTGGTCGGTATCGATGAGCGGGGTGTGTCCGCCTCGCTGGAGCTCCAGCGGGTGCGGAGCAACCCGAACCTCTACAACGAGATGGGCGTGGACTACGCCGCCTACAGCGGGCTGCTGGTGGCCTCCAACGATCACGCGGTCGCCTTCGCCGGCTTCGGGCACCGCTACCCCACGCTCGAGGTGTACTCGACGTCGGCCACGTGCGAGCCCTGGTTCATGAGCCGCGAGGAGGTCGACGCCGTGGCGGACCTCGTGCACGCGCTGCACGCGGCCACGGGCGTGGACGTGCCCAGCAACGAGGAGTGGCACCACAAGCCGATCGACGTCGATCAGCCGATGCCGTGGCACATCACGCTCAAGTGGCGGGTCTCCACGCTGGCGGGCTTCGAGGGCGGCACGAAGATCTACCTCAACACCATCGACCCGTGGACCCTGCGCGATCGGGTCGTGACGCGCCTGGAGGACCTGCGGGCCGATCGGCTCATCGCGCCGATGGCCGTGGGCGAGGAGTGCCCGCGCGAGCCCAACCGGCTGCTCTACAACCCCGTGCTGGGGCGCTGACCCTCCCCCTCGCTCCCGAGCTCTCCCGCCGAGATCGGTCCGGTTCCGCGCCGAGATCGGTCGAGTTCCGGCGCGAGATCGGTCCAGTTCCGGCTCGAGATCGGTCCGACGACGCCGCGCCCGGGGGTCGGAACCACGAGTCGGACATTCCTGCACGACTCCGACGACACCCGACTCGCGCGGAGTGGTTGGCCGGGAGGCCCGACCCGACAAGGTGCCCGTCTCATCGCACTGCGTCGGGCCGCGCGGGGCGCCGGTAGGCGGGGCGCGGGGCACCGGTAGGCGTGGCCGGCTCATGCGACACTGCAGGAGGAGGCGCCGGGCGGCGCGGCGACCGTAACGACTTCTCCTGACGGAGAGGATCCCCGTGCCCCTCGCCCCTGTTCGTCCACGTCACGACGTAGAACCCCGCCCTCGACGCAGTGCGAGACCAGCACTCGAATCCACCGGTGGACTCTGGCACCTACCCGGCCGACGCCCACCCTGCCGCAGGACTCCACGGATCCACCGGTGGATTCCCGCTTCTGCCGTTCTGAATTCCGGGCCTCGCTCCCGGGTGATCGTCGGCTCGGACGGGTCGGTGCGCGCAAACCCCCGGCTGATGCGCGAGCACTGCGCGCAGCGGCGCACTGGGATCGGCACGCGGACGACATACGCGACGTCCGCGCGGTCGTACGTCCAGGCTCGCGGTCGTACCCGAGCGCGCGAGGTCGTACGCAGTCCCGCGCGGTCGTACCTTAGAAGGAGTCCAAGGTACGACCGCACGACCCCCGGTACGACCGCACGACCCCGCGTACGTCCACAGAACCGGTGACCCGAGCGGGGGCAGCGCGGTGAGTGTCCCTCGTCGCCACTCGCGCCGAGAATGGCCGGCAGGACGCCGGTCGGGGTCGCGACGCCGCCGCTCATCGTCGGCAGAGCCGAGGATGCCCAGCGACTCGGGCCGAGACGCGCCCCGAGCTCGACCACATCTCGCAACCGCCCGCTCGGTGGAACGTGCCAGGATGCTCCTCATGACCGAGATCGCCCCCGCTGAGCCCGTCGGGCCCGCTCCAGCCCCTATGCCAACCCCCACCGCACTGGCTGCGGCCACGGATAAGAGCACGGGCATGACCACGGACATCCTGGGAGAGCCGTGGGTGGCCCGACGCATCGACGTCGTCCCCGACGAGGTCGCGGCCCCCGGTGCGGACCACGCCGTCCTGGTCCACCAGCGCGGGGCGGTGCCGACCGCTCAGGGGGCGCCGCGCCACGACAGGGCCGTGCTCTACCTTCACGGCCGCAACGACTACTTCTTCCAGACCCACCTGGCCGACGCCTTCCTGTCGGCCGGCTACGAGTTCTACGCCCTGGACCTGCGGACCTGCGGACGAGCGGGCGTGGGGCATCCCTCGCCGCACGACGTGCGCGACCTGCGCGTCCACGACGAGGAGATCGGAGAGGCGCTGCGGATCATCCGCTCCGAGCACGGGCACGGCGTCGTCGTTCTCAACGGCCATTCCACGGGCGGGCTGCAAGCGGTCATCTGGGCGGGGGACCACCCCGGGAGCGTGGAGGCGGTGACGCTCAACTCCCCGTGGCTCCAGCTGAACGCCTCGGGACTCATGCGCTCCTACGGATCGGCCTACGTCGACGTGCTGTCGCGGCGCAGCCCGGAGCGGATCATCGACAACCCGGCGGAGGTCAGGGCGCGCAAGCGCGCGCGTCTGGCAGCGCGGGCCGCGAGCGCGCAGGGCCCCGACGGCACGGAGGAGGACGACGTCGCCCCCGAAGCCGGGGCCCCGGTCGCCGCCGACGCCGGACCGGCCGAGGTGGACCTGTACGTGCGGGTGCTGCACAGGCGCTGGGGCGGCGAGTGGGACTGGGACCTGAGGCTCAAGCCCTCGCCGGCCTTCCCGGTCCGCGCAGGATTCCTCGCGGGGATCCGCCGACTCCAGCGGGAGGTGCGCCACGGCCTGGGCATCGAGGTGCCCGTGCTCGTGTGCTGCTCGACGACGTCGGGCGGGCCCGAGGTCGGGACCGAGGAGGCCCTGCGCAGCGACGTCGTGCTGTCTGTGGAGCAGATCGTCCAGCGCTCGGCCTTCCTCGGAACGGACGTCACCGTCCGGCAGATCCCGGGCGGGGTGCACGACCTGGCGCTCTCGCCCTCGCCGGCGCGCGAGGAGTACCTGACAACCGTGACCGAGTGGCTGATGGCGAGGCTGGGGCGTGCCTCCACGCGGACGGGCGCGTAGGCCGACGAGAGACCGGCGTCCGGACGGCCCGACCGGCGGCCCGTCAGCGCCCCCGCTGCGCCGACGCCTCCACCAGCACCGGGGCGAGGGCATCGCACACGCTCTCGACGACCTCGAGAGTCTCGACGAAGTCCTCCATGGTCCCGTACCAGGGGTCGGGCACGTCCAATCCACGGGAAGCGCGCAGGCCGACGGCCGTCCCGCGCCGCTCGGCGCCGGCGGCCGGGTCGGAGGCGATCAGCTCGGAGACGGCCGGATCGAGCTCGCGGAACATGCGGATGCGGTCGGCGTCGATATCGAGGCGCTCGGCACGGCGCAGCAGCTCGCGGAGGTGGGCCGCGGTCATGGCCAGTACCAGGTCGGCGCCCGCGAGCTCGGCGTCGTCGATCCGATGGGCGATGTGGCCGGAGACGGCGGCGACGACCGCACGCGCGGCGGCATCGCCCCCGGAGCCGTAACCGCGCTCGACCAGGAGACGGCGGGCGCGGCTGTCGATGGGGTTGCCGTGCTCCTCATCGGAGACCCCGGCGGAGGTCACGACGACGCCGGAGGGCCCCGAGGCGGGGACGCCGGCCGCGGCGAGGCGATCGATGAGCACCACCTCGGCCATGGCCGACCGGCAGATATTGCCGGTGCAGACCATCGAGATCGTGTAAGGGGTGTCGGCGCGGCGCGGCGCAGGCAGGTCGGCGGGCGTGATGGTGGCGGGCATGCGGGTCAGGCTCTCGCGCATGGAACGGGTATGGCAAGCCAGCCGGCCTCCGTCAGGCCCGACGTCGGCGCGCGGCCCGGGCCCGCCGATGCGAGCGGCGAATGCGCCCTCTCCGCCGAGCGCACCCGGTGCCCGCGGCCGATCGGGCGTGAAAGGCTGGCCCCATGCCGACAGCCCTATCCCTGGTCCCGCCCGTCGTCGCACTCGTCTCCCTGGTACTGGCCGTAGGACCGGCCGCGTCAGCCGCCCGCGACTACGTGGCCCGCCTCGAGGCGTCGAGCCCCTCCGCGAGGACGCCGCGAATCCGCCACCCCCGACTGCTGGAACGACGCCCTCAGGCGGTGGTCGCCCTCGCGCTGCTGGTCCCGGTCACCTGGTGGGGAGTCCTGAGCGGGGCCCTCGCGGACACGGTCGTGGCGCTCCCCTTCGTCGCCGTCCTGGGAGCGGCCTGCTGCGTCGACGCCGTGTGCCACCGTCTGCCCGACCGGCTGCTCGGCCGGGCGGCGCTGTGGCTGATCGCAGCGACCGTCGTGCGTCTCGGAGCCGAGGTGGTCTCGGGCGCGCCCGTCGGCGAGGCGACTCGGCCCGTGGGGCGAGCCGCGCTCTCCGCGCTCGGAGTCGGCCTCGTCATGTATCTCCTGGCGATGCTGCCCTCGGGGATGGGGCTCGGCGACGTCAAGCTGAGCGCTCTCTGCGCCCTATGGCTCGGACGGTTGAGCGTCGAAGCGTCCGTCGTCGGCGTCATGCTGGGCTTCCTCCTCGGCGGCCTGGCCGCCGTCGTGCTCCTGGTCCTGCGCAGGGCGGGCCGCAAGCAGCGGATGGCCTTCGGCCCCTACCTGGGGGCCGGGGCCTGGCTGGCGTGGCTCCTCGCCGTCGCCTGATGATCGCGCGCCCCGCGGCGAGGGGCCGATCGGGCGAGCTCACAACGGGCAATACCCGCCCCACGTGCAACGGCTCGAATCCCCATTGTCAAGAGAGAGTAGTCGGTATGACTGCACTGAGGTTCATCAGGGCGTGCAGAACCGCGGAGTAGTAGAGGTTGCGACCGCTCTTGACGTACAGAATGCCGCAGGCTAGCCCGAAGAAGGCGTGAGGAATAACGCTGATGGCCTCGGAGAGGGCGAGTGCGTGCATGTGCAGGGAGCCGAACAGGATGCTGGAGACGACGACGGCCGCCCAGGTCGGTGCCCAGCGTCCGATGAAACCGATGAGGAACTGACGGAAGAACATTTCCTCGACAACCGGGCCCACGACTCCGATGACGACGATCATGAGGAGGGGCGGGTAGGTCTGCATCAACTGGCCGAGATCCAGATCGTTCTGCAGTGGAACGCCTGACAGGCCGGTGAGTCGGATCAGCAGATCCGTGAGCGCGGCCCCGATGAGCTCGGCGACGATGACCCCCGCCAATCCGGCCAGCAGTATCAGCAGGGCCCGGAGCCTGTGGCCCGCGATCTGCCGGGCCGCCCGGGCCAGTTCGCGGCGGAAGGCGACGCACCCGAGGAGGAGCAGGAGGAAGAAGAGGGCCAGGTGCAGAGGCACTCGATAGGTGTCCGGAATCCGGCCGTGATCCAGGCCCATGAAGATGAATACCGTGTAGATGGCGACGAAGGCGGATAGCGCGATGGTCGTCGCTCGCGATGCCCCGCTTCCGCTCCCGCCGGAGCCGCCCCGGCGCGGCGACCGCGGTGGCGGGGAGGAGGCGTCGGGGACAGCAGCGGTGGGGCTGATGGGGCCAGTGGGTTCAGTGAATTCAGCAGACTCAGCGAGTTCAGTGGGTTCGGAGGTGCTCATGCCAAGAGCGTGCTGCCACCGGCGCGCGAGGAGTATCGCCCCGACTGAGGAGATTCGGCGCGGGCCTCGGACCCGGGTCTGATGAGCCCTGGTTCGACGGCGGGCCCGGGCCGCCCCCGGATCAGCCACGGGCCCGGCCCCGCACCAGCCAGCAGATCATCCCCGCTCACGCGGGCTCTACGCCGCCCACGGGCCCGGCCCCGCACCAGCCAGCGGGGCCGACCATGTCACAGGCGTGCCATAGACTCGCTTCGTGGCATCCTCCCCCTCCGAATCCCCCGTCGTCTCCCGCCCCGCGACTGCCGTCGACGTCGTCGCCGACCGCTACGTGGCCCGTCTGGCCGAGCTCTCCCCGGAGTTCGCCGTCTACAACGGTCTGCCCGGCCGCCGCGGCGAGCTCGACGACTACTCCCCCGAGGGACTGACCGCCCTGAGCGACCTGGCCCGCTCCACGCTGCACGAGCTGGACTCCGCCGTCCCGGCCGACGACGTCGACCGCGTCACCGTCGCCGCCATGCGCGAGCGCCTCGGGACGAGCCTGGACCTCGCCGAGGCCGGAGAGAACCTGCGCAACCTCAACAATATCGAGAGCCCCGTCCAGGGCCTGCGCGATCTCTTCGACAACCTGCCCACCGGCACCCGGGAGGACTGGGAGGACTTCGCCTCCGCCCTGCGGGCCGTCCCCCGGGCGCTCGGCCAGTACGCCGAGAGTCTGCGCCTGGCGCGCTCCCGCGGCGACGTCGCGGCGCGCCGTCAGGTCGAGGCGGCCCTCTCCCAGGCCCGCGACCAGGCCGGGGAGAGGACCAGCTCCTACACGGCGCTGATCGATCGCGCCGCCACCGCCGACGGCGCCCCGGTCCCGGAGCCCCTGGCCGAGGAGCTGCGCGACGCCGCCGCCACCGCCCGGGAGGGATACGCCCGTATCGCCGACGTCCTCACCGGGGAGATCCTCCCGGAGGCGGGCGCCGTGGACGCGGTCGGCAGGGAGCGCTACGAGCGCTTCAGCCGGGAGTTCCTGGGCGCTGTCGTCGACCTGGACGAGACCTACGAGTGGGGCCGGGAGCGCCTGGCCGCCATCGATGCCGAGCAGCGGGCGATCGCCGAGCGGTTGTACGGGCCCGGCGTGGGCGTGCGCGAGGCCCTGGACCGGCTGGACGCCGACCCGGCGCGCACCGTTCACGGAACAGCGGCACTGCAGAAATGGATGCAGGAGACCTCGGATCAGGCGATGACGGCACTCGACGGCGTCCACGTCGACATCCCCGCCCCGCTGCGCACCCTGGAGTGCCGCATCGCGCCGTCGACCACCGGCGGCATCTACTACACCGGGCCGAGCAACGACTTCTCCCGTCCGGGTCGCATGTGGTGGTCGGTGCCGGCGGGTACCGAGGACTTCTCCACCTGGCAGGAGCGCACGACCGTCTTCCACGAGGGCGTGCCCGGCCACCACCTGCAGGTCGGCATGCAGACCTGGCTGCGCGACGAGCTCAACTCCTGGCGCCGTCTGGCCTGCTGGGTGAGCGGGCACGGCGAGGGCTGGGCGCTGTACGCCGAGAGGCTCATGGCCGATCTGGGATTCCAGGACGACCCGGGCGACCGCATGGGCATGCTCGACTCCCAGCGGCTGCGCGCTGCGCGGGTGGTCCTCGACATCGGGGTGCACCTGGGCAAGCGGCGGCCGCCCGAGCTGGCGGGCCTGCCCGGGGTGGGCGAGGGCGCCTGGGACGCGGGCAGCGCCTGGGCCTTCCTGCGGCACAACGTGGCGATGGAGGAGTCCTTCCTGCGCTTCGAGCTGGACCGCTATCTGGGGTGGCCGGGTCAGGCGCCGTCGTACGCGGTGGGTCAGCGGCTGTGGGAGGAGGCGCGGGACCGCGCGCTCGCGAATGGGGCGAGCCTGAAAGACTTCCACACCCGGGCGCTGCGCCTGGGCAGCGTGGGCCTGGACGTCCTGCGCCAGGCGCTGGCCTGAGCGCTGGTGGCGCGCCGCCCGATCGTCGGCCGGGGTGGCGAGGCGAGCGGGACGATCACGACGGCGCGGCCGTCTGGGGCGGCGCGGACATCCCGGGTGTTGCAACCGCCTCGGGCGTCTCGGGCGGCGCGGCCGCCGCGTGCGGCACGGATGTCTCTGGGGGTGCCACCACAGCATGCGGAACGGTCGGCTCGGGTGCCGTCCCGGGGAGGGGAGCCGGCACGGGTGCGCCGGCAGCGGCCGGGGGCGCCGTCGGGAAGGGTGCAGGCGTCTGAGCGGGCACCACGGTGTAGATCCGCCCGTCCGCGCCCAGGATTTGCTGCGGCGCGGCGTACGGGGCGACGGGTGCGGGGGCGACGGCGTCGGCGGATCGTCCGACGGCGAGCGTCCAGGTCCCCGCGAACCACCGCCCCACCGGTCGTGTCCATACGAGGAGCGCGAGAACGAGGGTGAGCAGGGTGGCCACGTACTCGCCCAGCGCACCACCCTCCACGACACCGAGCACGATCCAGCTGACCACTTGGGCAGTGACGAGGCCGGCGTAGAGGAGGCGCGAGCTCCGGAGGCGGACGGCCACGAGCGCCCCTATCCCCAGCAGGAGAATGACGGTGAAGCCGACGTACACTCCCGGGGGATCGGGAGAGAACTCCCACCCACGACCGTCGCGCGGGTACGCCGGGTATCCCATGAGGCCGTGCAGGGTGTGGACGAAGAACACGACGGGGTCCAGGGTGAGGACGACGACGGCGCCCTGCGAGAGTTGAAGCGCCGCCGGTCGCGGCTCCTCCCGAGGTGGAGACGCCAGGGGGAGGACGAGCGCGATGAAAAGCGGGACGGCGATGAGGATGACTCCCATCAGGATCCTCGACACGATGTTCCAGTCGGCGAGGACCACTGGAGTGACGGCGAGCAGTGAAGCGGAGGCCCCCACCGCAGCCCGACGTCGCAGGCACAGGACGATACCGGCGACGAGGACCCAGGTGCCCGAGCCCCCGAGAACGAGGCTCGCCGCGGCGAAAACAGGGCCGACGCTGGAGTCGTCGTAGTCGACGATCGTGATCGCCGCGGTGGACACCAGCGCCACGGAGATCAGGAGTGCGGGCAGCACGACCTCGAGTGCGGAGCGCCCCGCCACCGCACCGCCCGGCACGGGACCCGGGGGCGCGCCCGGCGGCCGGAGCGCACCGGGCGGAGAGACGGGATCGCTGCCGTGCGGAGGCGAGGGGCTCGGGGCGGGGGCGGCCATGGGGACAGTCATAGTGCGCCATCATCGGGACGGCGCCCTGTACTGGCAAGTATCAGTTCTGGGGGGCCGTCTCCTTCTGGGGCTCTGGGCGCCGCGCCCCGCTACCAGCGCCCTCGCACACGACGGTCTCCAGAACCGCGGCGTCGGCGCGCTCCCGGCCTCGGCATGCCTCCACGAGCCCCCGACGGCTTCTTTCACCATGTCGGGATCATCAGGCCGGCGAACGTCCTCTCTCCGGCGTCATCCGGACCATACTAAGAGCATGGCCCCTGCCCGCCTGCATCTGAACGCGCCCTGTCTGCGCCGCGCTCTACGCACCCTCGTCATGGGAGCCTTCATGCTCCTCGCCGCGGCCTTCACGGCGAGATTGCTCTGGCCCGGCCGTCCCGACCTCGCTTTCTTCCCCGCGAGCGGCGAGCCGAGCAACCGCGCCCGCCTCGACTTCCCCAAGGATGTCACGTATGTCAGCAGCTTCTGGATTGTTGCAGTCTGGGTGGTCGACGACGTTATTCGCATCATCCAGGGATCCACGGACCGCGATGGCCGGGCCGGCGGACGACGGACCGTCATGTGCCTGCGTCTCATCCTGATCGCCGTCGCCCTGTGGCTGTCAGGTTGGGCGATCGTGATCTCGGCGCGCCGATGGAACACAATCGTCGAGTTCACCGGGGTCAGCATCACGGAGATCCTCCTCGTCGCCCTCATCCCGACCAGCTTGGCGATCATCACCATCGGCAGCGCGCTCCTCAACACCCCGCGGCTGACCTCCGACGACGACGCTTTCTTCTTCCACGGGCCGAACCGCCCCGTATGGTGGGTGGCCACCCTCATCCCCGCACTCGTCATGGCCGGTACCATCGCCATCGCCCAGATCCGCAGAGTCCCGGGAGAGGGGATCACGGCGCCGACGATCGCGGCCGAGGGCCTCCCCACTGCTCCGACCACCTTCGCCCCGGACCCGGCCTGGGACCTGGACCTCATCGCGCTCGACGATATCGTCGGCGGCGCGGCCGGTCCCGTCATCCTCACGCCCGATAAGGTCCAAGGACTCGATCCCGCCGACGGCTCGGTGACCTGGAGCTTCTGCTTCAAGGACATCGCAAGCAATAACAGCGAAATGGAAGCCGGGAATTCCGTCATCGGCAAGTCGTCCAGACTCATTACGAGCCCCGACCACCGATATGTGTCCCTGCGTCGGCCGGGCCCCGGTATTTTTCTCGACAACGTCCCCGAGTGGAGAACCGTCGTTCTAGACACCGTCTCCGGTGCGGTCGTCACGGAGCACCTGAGCGACGGCGGGCGGCTCCAACTCACCGACAGCGCCGTCCTGGACGGGCGCGACGCCTACAGCCTGGAGGACGGCTCGCGCATGTGGACTCTGCCGAAGGAAAGCAAGAAAACGTACGATTCCCCTCCTCGGGGCTATTCAGGCCCTGCCGGTCACTCCTCATTCGTCCTGGATCCCAAGACCGCATCCGCGGGGAATAATGCGGCGAAGGAGGAGGACACATCGGTCACAACGCTCACGGTGGCGCCGCAGTCGAATCCGTCGGCGACGCAGACGGTCGAGAGAGTCCTGACGCCCATCGATGAAGGTCTTGTGGTGAGTACCGGATGGATCGCCGTCCTCGCCGACGACGGGGCGCAGGCCGTCAGCCTCGACTCGCTCGCGGGAGTCGACGGCGCCGACACCACCCGCACGGGCCTGGGTACGGCCTCGTCCGTCAACAGGCAGGCGAGTATGGCGGCGAATCGTCTCGTCACCGTGCCGCCTCCACCTGAGGGCACACACTGGGCAACGGACCGGCCTCTCAGGCCCACCACCGCGCTCGCCGGCATGGTCGGCTCCGTCTTCGATCCGGCGACGGGAGCCGTCACCGATGCCACCCACACACCGGGTCTGGCAGCCGCCAGAATCGGCATTACGATTCAGGCGGCTGGCGACGACGTCGAGAATCGCCTCACCATCGCCCCGGGCGACGGCAGCGAAGGCGTGTCCCGCCCCGTGGACGCCACGACCTCCTATCTCGCTCCCAGCATCGGCGTCTTCAACCCGTGGCTCGTCGACTCCGAGCAGATCCGATTATCCAGCAGCGAATCGGGCATGACGGCCCTCAGTACTCCGGGAGTGACGCTGGTGGTCCAGGTGACCGGATTGGAGAGCAGATCGGACACCGTCCGGCTCATCGCCTTCCCGGGAGCGGGAGGCGGCTCATGAGGCTCATCCCGCATCGCGCGGTGGCCTTCGCACTCATGCTCGCTCTGCTGGGTGCCTGTTCCCAGCAGAGCGGAGGGGACGGCGCGGAAAAGGCGGAGGACGATGCGAATATTAACGTCACGGCGATTTCCGCGGACCAGGTCGAGGGGATCGGTACGCATCTGTATCCTTCCGGGCTCGACACCGAGTCCGGACGGATCTTCCTGTTCGACCAGGGGAGTACCGGTGAGGATCCCAGTACCGAGACGACTACGGTGGTCCAGTACGACGCCGACGAGCAGATGCTCTGGGCCGTTGAGATCAATCGGACGACGCACAGTGCCGACTCCAGCGGCCACAACGACGATCTGCAGGTTCTGAGCAGCGAACTGCTTGACGATCTAACTGATAGCAACCCGACCTCCCGCGTGATCCTCAGCTCCGACGGCGCCCACCTGTCTTTTGTCTTCCCGTCCGGGAGGGCGGACTCCACGGCGGAGCAGCGCAGCGACGTCGTGGTGCTGGACACCGCCACCGGCGAACTCGCGCGCAACGCCACGGTCCACGGGATTGTTCTGGGACAGGCGCTGACCGATGACGTCCTCGCCGTCCAGACGGCTCAGTGGCCCTTCCCCGGCGGCGCCGGCCAGGGGGTCATCAACATCTTCCCACTGAATGATCCAACGGCCTTCGGCTCCTCATTCCCCAGCGGGCAGTGGCTCGCCGGCGCGGGCCCCGGCTCCCTGCTCCTATCGCCGCGGAAGATGATCCGAGAGAACCGTGGAGAAGCCTCCGGGCCGGTCACGCTCACCGCTGTGGACACCCAGGGCGCGGAGGTCGGGAGCATCGCCGGTGTCGACGCCGTCTATCGCGATCGCACCATCGGCGTTTACAACTCCCCGGCCGACGCCGCTCAGCGCAGCGCCGAGCCTCCACCCGAGGACAAGGACAAGCGGGCCCTCCCCGACACGAGCAGGATCCCAATCGATCAGTTGGCGCCGTGATTCTCCACGGCGCATGCCGCGGCGTTTCTCCCGGCGTCTCAAGAGCGCGATCAGAGTCGCACGAGTGCGGTAACGGTCTCAAGCGCCGCATCGTAGTTGCCAACAGGGTCGACGACGGTCGCCACGCTCTCGACATCGTGCAGGTCGCCCTCATCGGTGACGCCGTTCAGGTCGATGAATGCCGCGACGTTCTCACTCCCACATACTCCGCGCGCCACCAGGGTGCGGGGGGCGAAGGCCTCGCCATCGGCCTGAAGGCCACTGCACCGGTCTGAAGGCGCCCCCCCCGATCCGATGGGGCCCCGCGCGCGGGTGTCAACGGCGGCGGTTCGCGGCGCGAACGCACCTTCGCAACATGAACGTATTCTTCTCACAAACCACTGGCATTCACATGCAGTCGGATGGGGAGGGCTCCGTTCATGTCGCAAAGGCACGTTGACGATGCGCGCCGGCCCGGTGCCCCGGCTGAATCGCCCCAGCCGGAGCGTCAGCGCGAACGGGGACGAGATCGGCGACCCTCATCCCCGGTGAATCCCAGGCGAACAGCCCAGACGCATGCCCGTCATGAGAGAATGTCTTGCCGCCGCCGCAGGGCCGAGCGGACCAGAGCGGGCAGGGGACCGCATCTCCATACCTCATCGTCAGGGCGATGGACCATCACGTGACTCCACCTCCACAGCCACACGGCACGCACCCGCGATACACCTCTGCTCCCGGAACCCCGGTGCACGGCGCCACGGGCTGGCCGAGCCCTCCCGGGGTCGGGTACCCGTACCCGGGCGCGCGAGCCCCTCGTGCGGGCGCCGCGATCCCACGGCCCGTTCGGACGCGTCTCGGCTCGGTGGCGCAGGCCGTCTCGTGGGGGTCATTGGCCGCCCTGGTGCTCGACGGCGCCCTGGCGACCTGGTGGCATCTGCGCCTGCCGATCCCCAGTCCGGTTCCCCTGGGAGTGCCTCTCGCCCTCGGCGCAATCGGCGCTGGCATCATGTGGATCGTCGGCCTGACCAGCCGACGCGGCCGTATCGGCCTGAGCCTGTTGATGGCGACGGAGGTCGCCACCTCCGTCGGGGCGAGCGCAGTGCTCATTCTGGCGTGGCGCCAGCAGCTCGTCGCCACGAGATTCCCGCCCCACCACCTGCCCCCGTTGAGCGCGGGGATCCTGGCCGCGGGGGCGCTCCTGGCGGGCGACGCCGTACGGCGCTGGACGGCGAGGCATCCGCCCCCCGCATCCAAGGCGCCGCTGCGGCCGAGCGCGTTCCTGACGATCGCCTCGGCGACCGCCCTGGCCCTGGTGGGGGCCGCCATCCTCCCCAACGCCCTCGCCCGCACCGTCATCTCGACGACGGCGCCCGCGCCGGCCGAACTCCCGACCACCGCCGATACGATCTCCGGCGAGCTCGCGTGGACGCTGACCTCGCGCGGTGCCCTGGACCTCATGGCGGGGGCCGCCGGCCCCGTCCTCGTCGAGCAGGGCGCCGTGCGGGGCCTCGACCCGCGGGACGGCTCGACCCGGTGGAGCTACGAGCGCCCGGGCGCCGCCATCGTCCCCATCGGCTCGGGCACCGGCACGGCCGGCGAGCGCTACGCCGTTCCGAGCCCCGACGCGCGCCACCTGGCTCTGCGCGGCATCGGCGATTCAAGGCCTTCGGGAACGACGGGCGCGAACCACGACTCGGTCCTCATCGTCCTGGACACCCTGACCGGCGCGGTCACCACGGAGCACATGAGCCACCAGGACGCCTCGCTCCAGCTGACCGACCGCATGGCCCTCGACGGCCCTCAGGCCCTCACCCTGGACGGCGGTCAGAGGGAGTGGGCCCTGACGGAGCCGACACCGGTGTCCCCGAGCCGGCCGTTGGACCTGGGCTACTCCGGTCCAGCCGGGCACATCACCTTCCTGAGCAGTGTCGCGCCGAGCGAGGGCGCCGATGTTCCCACGACCACGGTGCAGCTCACCCCCGACGGCAGTCGAGGGGACATGAAGTCGCTCGACAATGTCCTGACCGACCCGACCACCGGTTCGATCGTCGTCGTCGACGGATGGATAGCCCAGCTCACCGATGAGGGCGCGTCCCAGGCCGCGCAGAGCTCCGCGAGCTCCCGCCCCGGCCAACCCCGGACCCTGGGATGGTCCACGCAGTCCGTCAATATCGACGGCCTGGCGACCGGGAGCATCTACCTCTACTCCGCGGGGACGGCCTCCCCCGCGTCGACGTCGGCATGGATCGACCCCACGGAGCCGGTTCCGCTGGGGACGACCTCCGGGGCCAATATCGGGGCCAGTCGGGCCTCGGGCGATCTGTGCCTGTACGGGGAGCGCTCCAGCGACATCGACATGGGTGATGCCGGCGCCCACCGCGACGAACTCGTGCCGGTTGCCGCCGCCCTCGACACCGCCACCGGCCGGGTCCGCACGCCGCGGGAGGACCCGGGCCTCGCATCGGCCCGCGTCGGGGTCGAGCACGGCGAGCATGACGCCGGGACCATGACCTCGCTGGTCATCAGGCCCGGCGACGGGAGCGCCGGGGTCGCCGTACCCGTCGAGGACGGATCGGTGCGGCCACGGTCCGACGGCGCCGACGGGACGGGCGCGCCCCAGCAGCAGGTGCTCCTCGACCATCTCGGGCAGGACGTCGCCGCCGTGAGCGCGCCCGGTGCCACGCTCCTCGCGGCCGAGACGGATGAGACGGGGGACGCCGAGGATCGCGCCTCCATCCGCTTGTACGCAGTGTCCGCGCGGTGAGGGCGGAGCAGCGAGAGCGAGTCGGATCCGCGAGCCCCCCAAACGCCGAGATCGGTTCAGTTCCGCACCGAGATCGGTTCAGTTCCGGCTCGAAATCGGTCCGGTTCCGCGCCGAGATCGGTCAAGCGGTGAGCCCCTTGCCCGCGCCCTGGCAGGTCATCCCCAGAATGTCGCCGATCTGACGCCAGGACTTTCCGCTCTCCCGCGCACGGGCAACAGCCGCGTCGAGGTCGGCCTCGGCCGCGGCCAGCCGGAGCTGGGCCAGGGTGATGCCCGTCAACTGAGGATCATCCGTCCACGCCACCGCATCGGGTCCCTGGCCGTCGACAGTCCGCTCGATCTCATGAAGCATCTCCTTGGTGCTCCGCGCGGCCACCGCCCCCTGCAGCCGCCTGGAGTACGTCGGCCGAGCCTTCATCGCGTGGAACACCTGGCCCGTGCCGTCGACTGCGACCTCGAGGAGCTCACCAGGCCGGTCCGACCCGAGAACCATGACGTACCCGTCGTGATAGCGCACCTCGAGAGGGTATGCGAGCGCATGGTCGATATCCTCGCTCTGGATCCCGTGCTTGAAGACTCTCCGTCGATACCCCATTCCCTCACTGTAGTTATCAATCCGTTATACGAGTGGAGCCTCGCCGCCGTCGCGCGAAGGCGCCGCGGTCGTACATGAACCTGCGCGGTCGTACCCGGCATCGCGCGGTCGTACCTTAGATCCCGTCTACCGTACGACCGCGGGTGGAAGGGTACGACCGCGCGGCGCGGAGTCGTACCGCCCTCCCGACCCCGAGTCACGGTCACACCTCCGGGTGGGCCCGACGCCGCTCGGCACGGGCGCGCCACGTCGCCAGGGTCGCGGCGGGGCCGATCGGCCCCAGACCGCCCAGGGAGTCGTCCACCAGCAGGGGCACGCCCTCGAGCCGATCGGGCACGAACTCGCGCCCGCGCGTCACCACGAGGGTCAGACGGCGCAGCGCCCCCAGGCCCTCGCGCGGGTCGCCCGCCACAGCGATGAGGTCGGCCTCGAATCCCTCCGACAGCACACCGGTCACGCCCGCGCGCCCGATGGCGGCGGCCGCCCGCGACGTCGCCGCGAGGATCACCTCGGTGCGCGGCAGGCCGATCCACTCCAGCGCCTCGAGATCGGCGACGTAGCCGCGCTGCGGCACCTCGGGGATCCCGGCGTCGTGCCCGGCGACGATCCTGACGCCGTGCTCCCACAGCTGCCGCACGGGCGGGGCGTAGGAGTCATCGCGCTGGAGCATCCGCGGCATATCGGCGGTGATGGTGCAATCGACGTACACGCCCGAGCGCGCCATCTCATCGGCCAGGGCCGGATCGAACTCGCTGCGCCCCTCCGCGGTGATGAAGGAGGCGTGGGCGACGTAGTCGATGCCGGCGCGCACGGCCCGCTCGATGCCCTCGACGCCGTGGGCGTGGGCGGCCGTCCACTTGCCCAGTCGGTGCGCCTCGGCGACGAGCGCCTCCAGCTCGTCCTGGCTGAACTGCGCGAACCACGGCGCCGAGCCGCCCGTCATGAAACCGCCCGTGGACATCACCTTGATCGTGTCGACCCCCATCTTGTGGTGATGGCGCACCTCGCGGCGGATCTGGTCGAGCGAGTCCGCCTCCGCACCGGCGTGATAGGAGTGCCCTCCGGTCGTGGTGATCTGCGGCCCGGAGGCGATCACGCGCGGCCCGCGCACGTCCCCGTGCTCGATGGCGTCGCGCACGGCGACATCCACGTAGTGGCGCGCCCCCAGGCTCTGGGCGCTGGTGACTCCGACGCTGAGCAGCTCGCGGGCCGAGCGCACGGCGTTGAGGGTCAGTCGGGCGATCTCGTGAGGGCCGTAGTCTGGGTACTCGACGTCGGTGCCGGAGGTGGGCAGATGGTCGTGGGTCTCGATGAGGCCGGGCATGAGGGTGGAGCCGGGCAGATCGAGGCGTTCGACGTCGGCGATGGCCAGATCGGTCCGGGAGGACAGTCGGGCCTCGGCCTCGGCGACGGTGCCCGCGAACAGGATGCGCTTGCGGCGCAGCACCACCGCTCCCCCGCGCCCGGCGCGCCGAGCGGCCTCGGCCCGGTCCGCATTCTCCCCATCGGGCCCGACGGCGGGCACGTCGCCGACGACGTCGAGGGTGCCGGGCACGTCGCCGCGACGCCCCGTGATGAGGCGGTCGGCGGTCACCAGGACAGTGGAACGGCCATCGAGGCGCTCGCCGCCGTCGGTGGGAGGGGTGATCCATCCGGTGGTCTCGCCCGGTGCAGGGCGATGAGGGAGGGGAAAGTCGGTCATGATGCCAGGATCGCAGGTTTCGCGATCCCGGCGTCGCCGTGCTCGACTGCCGGGCACGCCCCACCGAACCGATCTCGAACCGGAACTCGACCGATCTCGACGCGGAATCGAACCGATCTCGACGGGAGGGGGGCGGCGGAAGCGCCCGAGGCCGCCCGGGCCCGCCGCGCCGGCGCCTCACACGGCCCGACGCGCCCGGCCCCGCGGCATGAAGCACGACATGATGTCAGCCCCGCGGCATGATGAAGGAGCTGCCGAGCGCGAAGGGGTAGCCCGGTTTGAGCACGGCGTCCACGACCGGCTGAGCCATCTCGATAAGACCCGCGGTCTCGAAGCCCTGCTCCTCGTCGGGCCCGGAGTCGGCGAGCAGCCGCGAGTAGGGCACGTCGAGGTCCAGCAGAGCCATGCCGTCGGCGTGGCCGGCGTGGTCCCACGCGCCACCCTCCATCTCGAGCAGGGTGCCCAGGTGGAAGTGCATGACCTGCTCGGAATCGACATCACTGGGAATGCTCAGCACGTGATGGGGCTCGGGGTCGCGCGGGGCGCGCAGGGTGAACAGGAGGATGGCGCCGTCGCGGGCGGCGCGCAGCATGAGCCGCGCCAGGTGAACGGTGAAGCCGGTGATGTCGAAGTCGGCAGGGCTGGGGCCCATGGCCTCCTCGACGGTCAGCGCGGGCGACAGGGGGATGGCGGCGCCGCGCCGGGGATCGTTGAAGGCGCGCCTGCCCGTGGGGGCCTCGGCGCGCAGACGCAGGATCGGTCCGGACTCGGCGCCGGCGGCGATGTCTGCGGGATCGGCGCCGGGCGTCAGCAGGGTGCCGGTCTCCACGATCTCGACCCAGCCCTCGGGAGCGTCCGACGGGCCGGGCTCGGTCTCGACCACGCCCAGGCCGAGCACCGTGGTGAAGTCGGTCCCGTCGGTGGCGCGATGCCAGGTGATCTCGGCGTTGTCGTGCCAGATGGGGACGACGCCGTTGAAGGGCACCCCGAAGCGGACGTGCTCGGGGGCCGCGTGCCGCCCCCGGGCGGGGGCGGCGGCGTGCCTGCCCCCCCGAGCATGTCGGGCGCGCCGGGCGCGTCTGGTATCCGCGCTCCTTCGGGAGGTCCCAGGGGTCGATGACCCAGGAGAGGCGGTGTCGGCGTCGTGCTTCCCCACGGAGTGCTCGCTCATGGCAGCAGCCTACGGGGCGCTCCTGCCGACCGGCGCGGGCACGAGGGGCACGACCACGACCGCGCCAACGGCACCACCGACGACGTCGCCGCCCCGCGGTCAGCCGCCCCGGCGAGACCTCGCCAGAGGGCGAGCCATCGCCGAGGTCCGGCCGCCCTGGTCCGTCCCGCTCCGCTTTGCCCCCGACTGCGCCCGCCCCTGACGCTCGGCCTTGCGCGATCGCTCCCAGCGCTGGACCGGGCGCGCGGTGAGCGCCAGAAGAGCCAGGACGCCCAGTCCCGAGGTCACGACGAGGGACGTCGTCGCCTCCCGAACCCCGACGGCCGAGACCTGGACCATGTCCGTCAGGACGGCGAGCGTCAGCACCCCGAGGAGGGCGGTCCTCCCGCGCGGGTGCCCGCGCCAGGCCGCCGCGCCCAGGGCCGCCACGGCCGCGATCATGACGGCCGACAGCGCGCTGAGCGCTCCGTAGACGATTCCTGCGGCCCGAGCCACGCCGTCCCGGGCGAGCTCGGCCGCCGCCGTCTCCACGGCGGGGTCCCGGAAGAGCTGGGCCGACTGCACCCCCAGCAGCAGCATGATGAGGACGAGGGCGATGAGCAGCTGGGAGGGGCGCTGACGGTTCGCCTCGGCATCGGCCGCCCGGGCGCGGGCCAGCTCCACGGAGTACTGCGAGTCGGGGACGACGTCGTGCAGGTCCAGCACGTAGAGGTCGCCGTCGGTCTCCACCCGGTCCCCACCGCCGTTCTTGTCGTGGTAGGCGGTGAAGAAGTCCGGCCACACCCTCAGTCCCGCGCGCGCGTTGGCCCAGCGGATGTCGTCGACCACGAAGTTGCGCTCGATGTCGATGTCCGCGTCGATCCTGTGGGTGACCTGGAGGGTGAGAGCGCTCAGCCCCACGGAGCGGTCGTAGGTCGCCCCGGCCAACCAGTCCACGCTGCGGCCGCCGGGCAGGACCCAGCCGCCCGGCGTGTGCCAGAAGCGCACATGGTGGCGCTGGGAGGGATTGCCCTCCACCTCCTTCTGGTAGGAGAAGTCCTGGCCACGGCCGAAGAGCATCAGGGTGGAGACCGGAGCGGCCGGGTAGGAGCGGCGCAGCAGGGAGGAGACGACGATGCGCAGGGCGGAGCGGGGCGTGATCGCATCCGCGCGGACCCAGCCCGCCGCCCGCATGGCCTCGTGGATGTCGTCCTCGTCCCCGCGGACCGCCAGGTTGACCGGATCGCCCAAAAGACCGTCCGGGGTGCGGGTGCGGCCGATGAAGTAGTCGGGCACGTACAGCCAGGTGAGCACCTGGTGAAGACGGGGGATCGCCAGGTAGGCGAGCACCGCCCAGAACAGGACCGAGTTGAGCACCAGCCAGGGCTCCAGGTGCCACCCCGAACCGATGAGCAGCCAGGCCAGCCACAGGGTGGACGCGGCGGCGACGGCGAAGAAGACGGCGTCGATCACGTCGTCCAGTCCCCAGGAGCGCGCCTCGACCGCCGTCACCTTCCCGGAGGGCCCGGGGCGGTAGACGGGCGGCGCATCCGGCCGGGGCAGGGTCATCACGGGCTGCTCGCTCATACCGCCACGGTAGCGGGCGCCCGACGGCGACCACGAGACCAGAGCCTCCGATCCGGTTAATTCCGGGGATCGTTGCCTGAGGCGCCATCACCGTCAGCACGCAGTCGGAACTCGCCTTGACGCACCATCCCCAGCAGGAGAGGCTGCACGCCCAGACGCATGGCAGTCGCATGAACTGACTCTCTGAGGTAGGGAACGAGCGTCATGAAGGCCACCTTCTCGGCGAACTCGACCTGAGCCTCCTCCGAGATTTGACCACCTGGCTCACTGAACCGGTACTCCACTTCGAAGTCCGCGGTAATCTCAGCCTCTTTAGTCTTGACCCGCTGCTGCACCCGGAAGACGAAAGTCTCACCCTCCTCGCCGCCAATCATCGATTTCATCGAGCTCGTGATTTCAGTGGCCTCCGGGGTGGAAACGCGCTTACCTGCGACCTCGTAGGGCGTCACACGATTCAGTTCGAGGACTGGGAGCAGGTCTCGAGCAGTCTCGTAACGCCGATCGGCACTCATGCAGCCACAGAAAAGTCGTCGACAAGCGGAACCGTGCGCCCGGCTTGGATCGGAAGCGGATCGCCAGCGCTCGCCTCTACCGCCATGGGCCAATCTCCGCCAAGCGCCTGAATGGGCGTCCAGCTCTCCGACTCGAAGGTCGTATGTCCCCAGGTTGTGACGCGATGCTCTACGCTCGCTCCGACAGCAAGCGCGTAGCGACGCAGAGTGGAGAGCCGAGGATCGTTATCTTGACTCTCGAAGGCGGCAACCGTCGGCTGCTTGACGCCCATCATCTCGGCAACGTCGCGCTGCGAGAGGCCGACCTCCTTGCGAGCCTGGACGAGGGCCCATCGCATCTCGTCATCGGCTTGAGCGAGTCGCGCCGAGTGCTCAACCAGCTCATCGAAGCCCCGCTCCTGGAGGGACACCTGGATCGAAGTCATAGATTGTAACCTATCACAGGTCGAGGCAGTGAGGGCAAGCCCTGGTATGGCCCCAGTGGCACTGCTCTCCCACGGTGAAACGTCGCTGACCCTCCTCCATCACCGCGTTCTGCAACTCGCGTTGCCTGGCAACCGGCGCATCCGTCTCCTTGCGATGGATGCGCACGACGACGACGTCGGGGTCGCCGGGCTCACCGTGATAGGCCCGCACCGCCGCATTCTTCTCCTTGGCGAACTTCCAGCGAAGCTCGAAGAGATCGGGCTGGGAGACGACCGGCGACAGGGCGGGAGGATTCCCCTCTGGCAGCTGCCCTCGCGCCATCGCTCGCATACGCCCGAGGATCGCACCTACAACGTCCGCCTCTCGCTGCATTCTGGCCAGGCCCGACAGCCCCAGTGGCGCCACGACCTGCTGCGCGACGGAAGCAATCTCCGCCTGAACATCAACAGACTCAGCATCGATGAAGCAGAAATGGATGCGAGCAGGAGCACCCTTTCGAGGACTGGCACACACAGACCTCCGCTCATCAGAACGAGCCATCGAGCTACCGTCAGAACGTGTCGGCCAGTTGATCCACTCTCTTCATGCGCTCAGAAGTCCCAGTCCTCGTCCTGGGTGGCCTCGGCCGTGCCCATGACGT
>ERZ772807.290-NODE-290-length-31812-cov-4.220203_pt1 | contig 31812 bp, 49 predicted proteins | sample MGYA00511472_ERZ772807 | MGnify/ENA primary metagenome ERZ772807 (study PRJEB29015, sample SAMEA2737947) | human oral metagenome | biome: human oral; feature: human-associated habitat; material: dental | place: China | collected 2039 ... | reverse complement strand
ATTACTAGAAATGAGGGAAAAATATGGCAGATAAAAACAACGCGAGTAACGTAACCGCAGCAAAGCCTAAGATTGGTGGAGCTATTTACATGGCACCAAAAGGAACAGAATTGCCTACTGACGCAGAAACAGCGCTAGATACTAAATTTGAAAACTTAGGTTTCGTATCTGAAGAAGGCTTATCAAATGCTAACAGCGCCTCTTCTGAGAACGTTAAAGAATGGGGCGGTGCAATTGTAAATACACCGTTGAAAGAAAAAGAGGATAAATTCAAATTCACTTTAATTGAAGCATTAAATTTACACGTATTGAAATTAATTTACGGTGAAAAGAACGTAACTGGAACTTTAGAAACAGGAATTACTGTTAAATCTAAAGCTGAAGATTACGAAGAAAAATCATTCGTAGTTGATATGGTTCTGAAATCAGGAGTTATTAAACGTATAGTATTGCCACTTGCTAAAGTGTCAGAAGTAGGAGAGGTTAAATATACTGGTGGAAACAACATCGGTTATGAGACTACATTATCAGCGTTTCCTGATGGAGACGGAAGCACTCACTATGAATACATTAAGAAAGTAGGTTAATTATGATTAAAGGGAAAACATCTTCCGGATTTAAATTTCAAATCAATGAAAGCACAATTAACGATGACTATGAACTATTAGAACTACTTGTAGAAGTAGAAGAGAATCCTCTTCTAATTTCTAAGGTCGTTCGAAAAGTTCTAGGCCCTGCTGCAGCGGCTGCGTTAAAAGATCATGTACGAGATGAAAATGGATGTGTATCCATTCAGAAAATGAATGATGAAATTACTGAGATTTTCAAACAGGCAAAAGCATTAAAAAAATAATAGCCCTTGCAAGAATGATTGTGACTGATGAAGATGCTTTAATTTGCGACTTAGCAGAAACTTATCATATCTATGACTATCGACGGCTACCGGTTTTAACGGTGGCCGTTTTTTCTTTAGGGTTAAGACAAAACTCAAGAATTAAGATGATCATGTCTGGAAATAGAATCACGTTAGAAGAGTCGTTACTAGCTTGCGCTGTGGATAGATTAAGCATACTAGCATGGCAGAAAACGAAAGACGGTTCAAAAGGTACTAATGTACCTCAATCGATTTTAGAAAAATTACTAGGTATAGATGAGCGCAAATCAGAGTCAGATACTCAGACATTTAGTTCGGGCGAGGAGTTCTTAAGAGAAAGAAATAGATTATTAGGGAAGGAGGACACTTAATGGCAACAGAATTAGGTACTGCTTATGTTCAGATAATCCCATCGGCCGACGGAATCAAAGGCATGATTGAAAAAGCTATGGGAACAGAAGTAGTCGGTGCCGGAGATAAAGCTGGTCAAGGTTTTATGAAAAGCTTTGCTGGAACAGTCACTAAGATGATTGCTGCAATTGGGATTGGAAAAGTTCTTAAGGATACTTTAGCTTCTTCATTAAACGAAGGTGCAGCACTCCAGCAATCGCTCGGTGGTATTGAGACATTATTCAAAGGCAGTGCCGATATCGTTAAAGGCTACGCTAAAGAAGCGTATAGAACATCCGGTTTATCTGCTAACGCATATATGGAATCCGTAACAGGATTTAGTGCAAGCTTATTGCAGTCTCTCGGTGGTGACACTAATAAAGCTGCAGAAATAGCAAATATGGCAATGATTGATATGTCAGATAATGCTAACAAGATGGGGACATCGATGGAAAGTATCCAATTTGCATATCAAGGATTTGCTAAGCAGAATTATACGATGTTAGACAACCTTAAACTCGGTTATGGCGGTACTAAGGAAGAAATGCAACGTCTTCTTTCCGATGCTCAAAAGCTAACAGGAGTTAAATACGATATCAACAATTTATCCGACGTTTATGAAGCAATTCATGCAATCCAAGGTCAGTTAGATATTACAGGAACCACTGCAAAAGAAGCCTCGACTACGTTCTCTGGATCATTCGCATCCATGAAAGCTGCAGCACAGAACGTACTTGGAAATATGGCCCTTGGAGAGGATTTAACACCATCATTGCAAGCCTTAAGAGAGACGGTTCAAACGTTTGTATTTGGCAACTTTATACCAATGCTAAAAAATGCGGTTAAAGCCATTCCAGAAGTGCTAGGATTCGCCATCAAAGAAGGATTAACAGCTATCTTCGGTGAATCTACTACACAAACGATTATCAATAACCTATCTACGGCGTTCCAAAGTATTAAGAGTGCAGTAGGCGGTATTGGCGACTTGTTTGGAGGCTTTATTGACAAATTAAAAGGCATTCTTGGAATAAGTGGAGATGTAGGAGAGTTAGGAACAGCATTCGAAGGCATTACTGGTGCTATTAGCACAGTAACCGATTGGATTAAGCAGTTTGTAGATTGGCTTAATCAAACTCCTGTGGCAGTTGATTCTGTAACAGCAGTGTTAGCAGGATTAGCAGCAGGGTTTATTGCTTTAAAAGTCGTAAACACAGTTAAAAGTGCAATTGATAATTTCAAAGCGGGCTTAACCGCAGCAAAAACTGGAATGGTTGCATTTAACGCGATTGTTTCCGCAAATCCATTTACAGCCTTAATTGTAGGGGTTACTGCTGTAGTAGCTGCATTAACCTGGTTCTTTACTCAAACAGAAACAGGTAAGGCTATTTGGCAAGGTTTTACAGAATTCCTATCTAGTGCATGGACTTCTATTTCAAGCTTCTTAATTGATACTTGGAATAATATTTCTCAAACAGCAACTGCTATTTGGGAAGGCATGGTAAATGTCGCAACAGCCATTTGGAGTGCTATCACAGGCGCAATTATGGCAGTTGTTCAACCATTTATCGATGCATTCACAGGACTATGGAGCGGTATGAGTTCAGGAATCTCTCAAATGTTTGATGGATATGTTTCATACTTCACTGGAGCATGGGAAGTTATCAAATCAGTATTCCTGGGAGCAATCTTAATCATCATTGATTTAGTGACACTTAATTTCGGGAAATTAGGAACGGATTTAGGCGCTATTTGGGATGGAATTTCAAACGGGATGTCAATGATGTGGGAAGGTATTAAATCGATATTTTCTGGAGCAGTCAGTGCGATTGTCGGAGGTGTCCAAGCCACATTTAACGGCATGGCTGCATTCTTAAGTGGACTATGGGACGCTATTTCATCAGTAGCCATTGCCGGATGGAATGGATTAGTTTCTGGGGTTCAAGGGATTATAGATGGATTAGTGACTGGAGCGCAAGCCGCTTGGGACGCTATGTCGAATGCTGTTTCCACTTTAGTTTCTGGAATTACTGGAATCTTCGACGGATTATGGAACATCGACTTAGCAGGAGCTGGACAAGCTATCATGGATGGCTTTCTCGGTGGATTGAAAGCTGCTTGGGGAGCTGTTACAGACTTCGTTGGAGGAATTGCGAACTGGATTCGAGATCATAAAGGTCCAATCGAGTACGATAGAAAGTTATTAATTCCTGCAGGTAATGCCATTATGGATGGATTCGGTTCTGGGTTAAAAGATGGTTTTAGTGACGTTCAGGATACTGTTAAAGGTATCGCAGAAGAAGTTAACAATATCGTTGATAAGTACTTAAATAACGAGTTCTACAGCGAATTAGACTTCAACAGCAATGTAGCTACAGTTGGAGGAGTTGAACTAACAAGACAGCAAGCTTCTCAAATGAGTTCATGGAATCCAGATAACCGTCGCTATGATTCAGAAGATTCAAATCAAAAAATAGAATTGCATACGACAGTTGAATTAGATGGAAAAGTTGTTGGAAAGCAAATCACTCCATACATTACAGACGAGCAAAATAGATTAGATAGAAGAGAACGTAGAAAGAGAGGAGAGCGCTAATGTTTAGTTTAAAAGTGAATGGGCAAGAGCTTGGGAACTTAATAATCATCAACAACATTGATTTTGGATTTACTCCAGAAATGATTGATACCTCTCGAAAGTACGCTCTAGTTGATGGAGAACGGTTCGTTCGTCGTAGATTCGGTAAAAGAATTATAAAGGTTCAATTCACAATTCTTGGCGATCGTATCGAGAAAAGTAAAATCGCGATTCAAAGAGCGTTGCTAGTACCTGGCATTAGCAAATTTGAGTTTGGATATCAACCTGATGTCTATTATGAGGGTGTCGTATCCGGAACTAGTGATTTTAATTTGATCACATTTAGATACGCTCAAGGTTCGTTTGAAATTCACTGCTTCAATCCTTTTGCAATTTCAAAAACTGAGAAGGCTGCAAAAAGAGAGTCAAACAAGCTTATCTTCAATAATGAAGGAACTGCTCCGGTATATCCTATTTACAAATTCACTGCAGAAAAGCCGTATAAGATGATATCTTTCGCCCACCCAAGTGGAAAGATAGTGCAGTACGGTTATGAGAATGGAGAAGCGGTCATTAATACTAATGACTTAGTTGTGTTTGATAGTGCTGAGAACAAGCTCACCATTAACGGTGAGCGAAAGTACATCAACGCAGCAAGCCAAGTGTTCTCTATCCAACCTGGAATTACAGAAATCGCCATTATTGGCGATGAAAATAAGATTCCAGTCGTAGATGCTACATTTAAGGAGCGATGGATATGATAACAATTACTAATAGACGTTACGAAACGCTCTGCCAGTTAAGCTTTTACTTAGCTGGCGGTTTGATTGCTTATGATGATTGGTTTGAGCAAGATCTTGATACTGGGGTTGGAACTTATGAGTTTACTGTCGATAAGGATGGTAACCCAGAACTCGAAAAAATCATTAATGGTTGCTATGTATTCGTTATAGACGGAAATCAGACACGAGGATTCGAGATTGTATCGATTGAACAAGATAACGACAGCAAGACATTCTACTGTGAAGACGGTGGACTTGATTTGCTTGGAGAATCAGTGTGGCCACTAGATGGCACTTCTAGAAATCTCAAAGAGTACTTTGCTGCTGCTTCCTTAGATTCTGGCTGGGAAATCGGATTGAATGATGTTCCAGATAGCAGCAAGCGCAGCATTAAGGTTGAAAGCTTCGAGACTGCCGTTAAACGCATGAGAAGGATTGCTAAAGCATTCGATGCGGAGTTAAGTTTCAGCTATGAATTCGTTCATGGAAAAGTACATCGTAAACTTGTAAACTTCCATAAACGAATTGGAGAGGATAAGAAGATTCGTCTAGAATATGGAATCAACGTAAGCAAGATTACAAAGAAAGAAAGTATTGAACATCTTGCTACAGCGTTAAGAGCTCACGGTGCAGACGGATTAACATTGCAAGGGTATAAATACAACGATGGGCGTTATTGGGTCGGTGGAGACACTCTTCATGACATCCTGGAAGGCAAACGCTGGAGCCGTCATGATAACGTTGAAATAGATGGTGGCTACATTGTAGATACGTATCAGAGTGAAGCTAAGACTCAAGAAGAACTCTTTAAGGAGACTATGCTGCAACTTAAGAAAAGAGCGTATCCAGAGGCTACTTATGAAGTAGATATCACTCTACTACCAGAGGGGACATCCATTGGTGATAGCGCCTCTATTGTGGATAATGACTATCAACCAGCTATTCAGATTGAAGCCCGCATCGCTAAATTGAAAAAGCAGCTATCACAGCCTAATGTTGGAAAGGTAACCATTACTAATGTTGTTGAAAATCCAGACACAATCTCTGAGAGAGTGCAACGTTTGAGTACATTGATTAAAGAACGATTATTTGATTTCACTGAAGTACCTTTTGTAATGAGCATTCAATCAACTGATGGTGTAGTATTCCAGAACAGTAATATAGCAACTAAATTAATTGCTAGTGTCAGTAAGATGGACATTCCAATGAATAATCGTTTTTCATATAGTTGGAAACGCGTGAGTAAATATGGAACAGACGATACGGTATGGAATCAGCAGCATACAAGTGGCGGTAATGAATTGTCAATTACTGTCAACGATGTTGATAGAGAAGCCTCATTTATATGTGAAGCAATGGAAGGTAATCAAGTTGTTGCGAGAAACTCGATTGTTATCAAAGACTTTATTGTTAACAAGTCAATAGGGCCAACTCCACCAACCAATCCTAGTCCTGGAGATTTGTGGACTGATACGAGCATTCCTGGAAAGGATGTTCCAAAAATTTACACAAATGGCGAATGGAAGCCCGTTCTGAATAAGGACGACAAAGAACTGGAGCGGCTTCAAAAAGAATTTGAAGATCGTAATAGGGAACACGCTAACCAATACGCTAAGGTCATGGAGATTATCAATAAATCTCAAGTAACAGAAGACACATTCAGAGATTTAACTGGACGATTCAGCAGTCTTGAAGAGTCTTACAAGCGAATTCAAGAGACTGCGGAAGAGATTCGAGGATTAGGGCAGAGAACAAAAGCAGTAGAGCTTAACATTGAGCAATCAAGGGTTCTTCTCAATGCTCTCTCAACATATTTTAATGTTGATGAAGACGGCTTGTTAATTGGTAAAAACGGTGAAAAACTTCAAACACGCTATACCAACGAACGAATGGAATTTATCGATTCAGGCCGTGTCGTAGCGTATGTGTCTGGCCAACAGATGAATATCGTAAGCGCCACATTCTGGAATTCCGTTACTATTGCCAATCATATATTTGAAAAATACGATAACGAGTTCACTGTAATATCATACGTAGGAGGTGCTGTAAATGGTTAGGATTGAAAAATATACTAGTAGCGGATATGCAAAGCTTGCTATGGAAGTTGCTGAGACTGGTTACAGCATCGAGAACAACGACTCACCAGTTGAATATAAACTTTGGTTAGAGCGCGGCAGTACATGGGTTTATGACTTAAATAATGAAACGTGGGCAGAAGCTACTATTAACGGCCAAACAGTAGTTAATAAGTATGTAAGCTTTGATTTAAGAAATACAAATAGAGTGCTTCTAGGCAGTGGAACGATTACAATTCCTCACAACGATGACGGTAGCAAAACAATCACATTCTGGGCAAGAATCTTGAATGTTGCGGATCAAGGAGATATTAACTGGTTCAGTGGAACTCTTGGATTAACAAATATCCCACGCGACAGTGCTATCGGCTCAGTTACTGCTACAGAACTTGGACAGCCAGTGACTATCAAAATCAATAAAAAAGTTGACGAGTTTAGGCATCAAGTCTGGTGGCAAGTTAACGACAGCGGTTGGATTGATTTAGGAACTGGACATGATTCAAATGTGCAGTTCACAGTTCCAATAGATTATGCAGCACGTATCACTAACAGCGATACTGGACTTCTAGATGTGTGTGTACGCACATCTAGAGGCAATGACAAGATTGGAAACGATGTATATCAGAGAGGAATTGGAATTAAAGTTCCTGCTTCTATCGTTCCTACACTTGAAGATATAACGATTACTGAAAGAACGGCACAATTAGCAGAGTTCATTCCTGCTGGCAATTTTGTAAAAGATAAATCAGTAATGAGAGTTGAAGCAAATAATGCAGCAGGCTCTCACGGCTCAACTATCGTATCTACTGAGTTAACAGTAGATAATTTAGTTGTAAGAGCTGCTACAGGAGATTTTCCAGCTAATAAGGCAGGCAATTTAGAAGTTACAGCTAAGGTCACTGACTCACGCGGAAGAACTGCAATCAAGTCAAAGACTATCAAAGTATGGGATTACTACGCGCCTAAAATTATAGGATTCCTAGCAAATAGAACAGGTAACGGCACTAACAAGACTATAATTGCGACTGTTGCTGCCAATGTAAGTCCATTAGTGATTGATGGAATTAATCGAAATCCTTATACTCTTAAAATCCAGTATTCAGCTAAGAAGGCTAATAGATGGATTGATGCCGTAAATCTCACGAATGAAAGTACAGAACGGATTAATCGTCAATTTGATTGTGGCGCGTTTTATGAGATTTCTAAGGCATATAATGTGCGATTAGTAATCCAGGATAAATTGAGCGATTTAGTAGATTCTGTGCTGCTCGTACGTTCATCAAGAGTTCTGTGGGCATGGGGAGATAATCGTGCAGCAGTGGGAGGATTCCCAGAGTTAGAGGGGCACTTCGAGTCATTCCTTCCAGTCGCATTCCATAGCAGCTTAAATGTTGAAGATGGATTAATGTCTAGAGGGAAGCCAATCCAGGAATTTGTACTGACATCTAGAGATGGTAAATCACTTAAGTACAATGGCAACCTTAATAATTTAAAGACGGCAGGTGGGTACCATGCTTTTGGTGTTCAAAACAATCCAACTGGAACTAATAATTATGGATATGTGTGTGTTGTTACACACAGCAGCGATTCAAGTTACTGTGTGCAATTCTATGTGCCGTTCAATTTAGATCAATTATATATGCGTAGATGTGATTCGAATAGATGGACAAATTGGACTACTGTTATCACCTCAAGTTTAGATACTGGTTGGAAAAGAGCGGATTTGCAAAGAGGATGGCAGCATTATGATGGAGAAGATAGGGGCGTAGAGTTCAAAAAGGATGCCAACGGAAAAGTGTGTATCAGAGGAAGTTGCAAAAGTGGTTCTGGTGGTTCTGGAGCATTCTTCTATCTTCCAGAAGGATATAGGCCTAATAAAAAAGTATATTTTACTGGAATTCATGGTAGTGGCTCCATATTTTACGGAGGCATTACAACTGCTGGTACGGTATACAATTCTCAATCTGTAAATAACGGATGGGTATGTTTAGATGGAATTTCGTTTGAAATTTAGGAGGTAAAAATATGGAATTAGAAACAGCTAAAAATAGATTAGTTTCTCTAAAGCAGGAACGAAAAGATACAAAGTCTGAAATTGAAAGATTAATATTTCAGAAAATTCAAAAAGAGCAGGAAGTTCAAAATCTGCAAGAGGAGATTTCTCGTCTGGAACAGAAAAGTGCTACTAAAGACGATGAAATCAAAAGATATGAGACTGCAGTGGAAATTATGGAGATCTAATGCAGAACGATATCGAACTTAGACTTTTAAGCGAGCATCTTCAATCGCTCTTTAAAAGTCCGTACATTCAGATATTGCTTTGGCTTGTATTCTTTGACATCTTGTCTGGATACATCAAAGCCTTCAAATTAAAGAAATTTGACAGCAAGACAAGTACTAACGGCTTGCTTCGTCATTTCTTGGTTGTAGCTGTCGTGATGGTTATAGCACTATATGCACGCGCACTCGGTCATCGCGAGCTTGGCATTACAGCTTGCTTATTCTTTATCATTAGTTACATTGGCTCATTGATGGAAAACTGGGAAGCGCTTGGACTTCCCTTCCCAGAAGCCATGAAGCCATACATTAATCAAATGAGAAAGAATCAAGAAAACAAAATTAAAAAATTACTTGTGAAAGAGGTAGAATAATATGATGATTAATTGGAAAGTACGCATTTTAAATAAAACATTTTGGTTAACGTTAGTACCAGCTTTAGCGCTATTGTTACAAACATTTTTAGCTGTATTTAACGTTCGTTTAGAGCTAGGAGAAACAATCGACAAACTATTAGTATTCATCAATGCACTTTTTGCTGTATTAATGATTGTCGGAATTGTTAACGATCCAACAACTAGCGGAATTAGCGACAGCACTCGCGCTATGACATACGAACAACCTAACAACCAATAATGACAACGACGGGGGCCTTTACGGGTTCCCCGTTTTATTTCGGAAACCTTAATAACAATTTAAAACAAACAAAGAAAAGAGGAAAAAACATGGTAGAAATTATTGAAAGAGATATTTTTCAAGGAATTGCAGGAAAACGACCTTCTGAAGCACCAAAATATTTTATTTTGCATAACGACGCAGGAAGCATGAGCGCAAAACAATATATTCCTTGGTTACAATCAAGATATGACAACGGACAAGCTGAATTAGGCTTTGCACATTATTACATTGACCGCAACACGATTGTACGTGTTGAAAACACTTATAATGGATCATGGAGTACGAATAACTATGACGGGAACATGAACTCAATCGGTTATGAAGTTTGTCAACAATTATCAGCGAATGATGTTGATTTTAGAGAAAACGAGGAAATGTGTTTGCGTCAAATGGCGGAAGACATGAAATTTTACGGCGTTACTCCTGACTACAATTCGATTAAATTGCACAATGAGTTCAGTGCGACAAGTTGCCCAAAAAGAACACTTGAATTACACGGAAACTCAAATGACGATGTTAGAGACTTTATTATTCGAAAAATCAAACATTATATGACCTTGGGCGATACTGTTCAAGAAATGATTGACGCCGAAGTTCAGAGTTCTGATGGTTGGGTTAAGGATTCTAAAGGGTGGTGGTACCGTCGCAAAGACGGTAGCTATCCTGCTGATAAAGCTGAAATGATTGGGAACGAGTGGTTCCAGTTCGATAAAGACGGATATTGCTTAATTAATCAATGGTATAACGATGGAACTTACTACTACTACCACGATAGCCGAGGTGCTTCAATTCGTGCACGTTGGGCGGAAATCGATGGAAAATGGTACTATTTCAACTTATCAGGCGAAATGCAAACAGGTTGGGTCAAATACAAAGACCACTGGTTCTATTGTGACCCTAGCAACGGCGATATGAAAGTTGACCAATACATTAAACACGGAAATGGATGGTACTATTTAAAACCAAATGGCGAAATGGCGGACAAAGAGGCGTTCACGATTGAGCCCGACGGTTTAATTACAGTTAAATAATAGACAAAAGGCTGCCAAATTGGCAGCCTTTTTTTTGTTCCGTATTTGTTCCGTAAAATCGGAAATGTGGTGAAATGCAAGGAATTTAAAACGTTGATTTTACAGCTTTTTGAAACGTTATGAAACCCTATGAAATGTAAAATATAGTCTGTAGGGGGCATTTTTTATGCTTATTTATAGGCTTTTTTAAAGGTTTTGTTCCGTGGATGTTCCGTGGGATAAAATCTTTATTATTTTCTCATTATCTGAGACTTCTAATTCTTTAATGACGTGAGCATACGTCTGCATGGTTACTGTAGGGTTAGCATGGCCCAATCTTTTGCTCACAGAAACGACCTGTACGCCTTGCGATAGCAAGATGCTTGCGTGTGTATGTCTCAAGCTATGAAATCTTATTTTTCTCTCGATGTTCGCTTTTTTAAGTGTATTATCGAGAGTTTTTTTGACTCCATTATTTGTAATGTCGTGGAATACTCTTTCTGTGTCCTTTGGGAGCTGAAATAATAACGATATTACTTCACTAGGAATGATAATAGTTCTTTTAGCATTTTTAGTTTTACCGTCTGTGAAATCTCTAGTGTGTAATGAATCGAATCCTTTTTCGATTTTTACAGTATTTGTTTCTTTATCTAAATTATCCCAGGTCAAACCCAGACATTCTCCGAACCGCATCCCACTAACCATGGCTAAAAGAATAATATAGCGTGATTGATATCTAGGGTTGATTCCGTCTAATAATGCTGCATACAGCCTTTGATACTCTTCGAAAGATAAAAATTTACTTTCTTCAGTAAATGCTCTTTCATCATTTCCTTTGATTTTAACAAATTCACACGGATTATACATAAGAACCCTAGTTTGAACCGCATGCTTAATAGCACCACTGGTATAAGTATGATATTTAGCCACAGATTCAGTTGATAGCCTTTCAGCTAATTGATTAATATATGCTTGATAGCTATCATGAGTGATATCCTTGAGCATGACGTTAAAATTCTTTCTTACATATCGTATGATCATATCTATACGCTTTGAAACGCCTAACGAAACAGTTCCGTCTTTATATAGTCTCTTCCAGTTCTCCATATAATCAGCAAGGTACATACGTTCCTTTGCGAAATCCTTTCCTTGCAGCATTTCATTTTCACGTAGGATGGACGCGTCTTTCGCTTCAGCTTTAGTTTTAAAACCGCTTTTGGATACAGCCTTTTGTTTGCCGTTGTCATAGTAATATACTTTGTAGGCCCATGATTTGCCACGCTTATAAATGCTTGCCATAGTTTACCAACCTTTCTATTTGTGGTAAAATAGGGCATATTAAAGAGCCCTATTCCAGGGTGATTTTTAAGATTTACCACACTGACAATCTTGGCGGAGAGTAGTGTGGTATTTTTTTATTTACTGATAGATTTTTCTAATTCTTTTAACGATTGTTTAATTTGGTGTACAAGTTCAATAGAATTAGCTGGCAATTTATATCTAGTTGACCGACCTTTTCCTTCTACTTCAATATGTTTAGAGTTAAGTAAATTTGTTAGATGAAGTCTAAATTGATATTCAGTAATAGATAATCGTTCTAAAGCATCGCTTTTTGTAATACTACCGTTCTCAATTATAAATTTTATGATATCTAATTCTATACCTTGTAAATCTCTATAAGACGATAATAAATCAACTTTCCATAAATTGACTACGGTTTTGTCAAAATCGGTATATATTTCAGGAAGTTTTAAACGCAATTTATACGCAGTATCAAACATTTTTGGTCCACCTGAGCCTGCTTTTTCAGAAAATCCGACTCTTCTTAATAGTGTTGGAATCGTACTGTTTCTAGTAACTGAAGACCCACCGTGTATAAATTCGTTAACACTAACTTTCATCTTACCAGGGTTTTTAAATTCATAATAATCTTCATAAGCATTAATTACAATAGGCATGTCTGAATCATAGTAAGCATGCATAAAACAATTTGTAAATGCTTCTCTAACAGCTTCCTCTAATTCCGCTTTAACTGGTAATCTCATTTGATTTTCATCCAATTTAAAACTGTCTTTCACGCTTTTTAGTAATTTGTCAAGAACAATTAGATAAAAATCAAACACATTTAAATCCGGATAAAACATATCTCCTGTAGAAACTCTATCTGACCATCTTTCTGATAAGGAAGAGCTTCTTTCGAAATAATCTAATTGAAATTTAGGAAATCTATCAGTAATAGAATTGAATTTCCCAAAAAATAATAATCCACCACTAGTGAGTTTGTATTCATTATTTTGTCTATCCTTTTTCATAGCTCCAAGTTCAATGAGTAAATCGTGATTTGACATGTTTATATATTTTTCGTTATTTGTTTGGCTAACTAATAGGGTTCTAAATCTATCAATAGTTTTATCGTTTAAATCAGATTCATCAAAACCATTGAGAAGTTCATTGTCACTTTCAGAAGAGGAACTAGAAATTAAATATTTCAAATCATCGTTATTTAATTTTACATCTCCTGCACCAAGTCTTTTGTATGCTAGTTCTAGTTTGTTATTTAAATATACCGGTTTTTTGCTAGGATGGGCTTCAGAAACTGTAACTGCTATTAGTTTAGTTTCTTTCCCATCTATATCTAGAATTTCAACGTCATTCGAATTCAAAACATTGTGACTTACTTTTTGTTTATTTTCCGCTAGAGCAAATAGGTCATCTCTTATTTTTACAGGGTTTTTAACCCCTTGAAATGGATTTTCTTTATTATTTTCATCAACCCCTAAAATAATAGTTCCACCTTCAGTATTTGCAAAAGCTGAATATGTCTCCCAAAAAGATGATGGAAGGTTAGATTCAGCTTTTTTAAATTCTAAATTATTATTTTCAATATTCAAATTAAACACTCCAATCGAAATTCACGCGAAATTCGCGCGATTAATTATCGTTATTTATAGCATAAACTCAACTTTTTAGTAATACTCTATTTTTGTAATCACGCGATAATCACTCGTAAAAGTGGATATTAAATCTAATAATACTCTCTCATTTCTTCTTTGATTCCAAATCCATCTGCTTCACTACTTTAATCCTAAGAGTTTAAAAATATCAAATGAAGTTTTACTATACACTTTGTTATATATCGCTTTTTTAGGATTCCTAAACAACCCAATACCTTTTTTTCCATATCCTGGAATAACAGCCTTTTTGATTTGTCTCTTCCATTTTGAAGTGGTACGAGCTTTAATCATCTTTTTTAAGCTAGGTGTTCTTAAACCAAATTTCATTAATAACACTTCCTTTTTAGATTAATACCTTACCGATAACTGAAACTTTATTTGCACCCACAATGATATCCTCGTATTTAGAATTTTCTGATTTTAAAATAATGTTTTCACCATCTCTAAATAAGTATTTACATGTAACTCCTTCATCTTCAACTCGAACGATAGCGATCTCACCATCCTCCACAGTTGGTTGATATCTTAAATATACTTCAGAGCCTTTCTTTATTATAGGTTCCATCGAATCTCCAGTGATTTGAACTAATTCATTAGCACCATTCGGAACGATAGAGGATGGTAATACGCCCATCTCTGCATCGACGTCATCAACGTATATCATAGAGCCTGCTGCAGATTGACGGCCAAAAACGATAGGAATTATATTATCTTCTTTTATTTGTCCATTTTGCTCGTTTAGCTGTTCTTCTGCATAATTGTAGACGTTATTCTGCCTAGAAAGAGTGAGCTGTGCAGTGATATCTGTAATTTGATTGAGTAATGTGTCTTCCTGACCATAATTATCGATAGTATCTGTAGGGAAGAAATCATCTAAAGTAACGTGGAATATATCGCATAATTTAAAAAGTATATCTTGATTAACTTTTCTAGCACCTTTTTCATAACGACCTATAGTTTGTTTAGTCGTGTTTAATCTGTCCGCTAAATCTTGCTGAGTCATCTTATTATCTTTTCTATATTCTTTTATTTTAGCACCTATATAATGTTTTAATTCCATAGATACACACCTCGTTTCTGATTAAATAATAACATAAAGTAACCAAAATAGAAACTTTTTTTATTTTTTAGTAAGAAAACTATTGACAAGTAACCGAAATGGTTATATAATAAGTTTGTAAGGTTGGTTAAGACCTTAACTAAGCAGAAAGGAGAGCATGATGAAGGAAGTCAGCGAACTTCTAACAGCACTAGGAACATTCCTAGTAGGACTTGCAAGCTTGATAAAAGTTTGCAAACAAAAAGAACAGCCTAACAATTCTCGAAAAGCACGCAAGCATAAGAGAAATTAAAAGCTGTTCAGCTGTTCTAGCTCGAGGAGCTTAGCTCCTCGGTGCTAGTATATCATGAATGAGGATATTATGCTACATGGTATAAGTGCATTCTTATTTTGCCTACTAGTATTTCTGTGGATTAGTAGGGACGATAAGAAACATTAGAGAGCCTACAACAGGCTCTCTACAAAAAAACAATATTTTTTTATTGATAAAGTAACCGAAAAGGGTTATAATATATATTAGTGGAGGTGATAAATATTGCAAACAACTTTATACGGATTGAGAAAGGCTAAAGGCTTAACTCAAAAAGAACTAGCTAAAGAATTGGGCATTTCTGAATTATCTTACCGAAATAAAGAGTTAGGAAAGAATGAATTTACACAAGATGAAATGTTCTTCTTAAGTCGTTATTTCAACGAAAGAATGGACAAAATTTTTTTGCCAAGGAAGTAACCAAATCGGAAACTTTATCTATAAAGGATAGGAAAGGAGGAAATAATATGAATATCAAAGCATTATCGGATATTACAAAAATTGTAGTAGAAACAGACGAAGAAGACCCTAAAACCATTGCAGTCATCACGGCAGATGATATTGATAGTGCAGAAGGTTTTAGAGTCAGAATTACCCCTAAATATGAAATTGGAATAGGAGATGATATAGATGGAAAAAGAAAATTTTAATATACCAATGACTGTTTTTGAAGCTGTGGATACGGTGATCGTTTATGTTTCTAAACAGATTTTAACAGATAAAGTAGACAGTGCAGAAGGTATGACAAATGCCCTAGCTAAATTAATAGAAGCTAGAGCAAAATTGAACGATTTTTAATAGTCTATAAGTTGAGTTTTTTTAGAAGGTTCTGATGGAGATTTATACTTTTTAATTTTCTCAAAAGTTTTCCAATATAAATCAACTAACTCTTCTGGAGTTTCCACAGAATTCATATTTTTCTCAACATATATAACTGTTAATTTTTCAACCAATTCTAATTTCATATTCAACCCTCCTTTCAGACACATTATAAGTCTGAAAATGGATGGTAACAATATGAAAAATTAAGAAAGGAGTTTAAATCATGGAAAAGGCAACAATTGATTATTACGAGCCAATTTTTCTTGAAGTCGTAAAAAGAAATCCAGATAAATTTGTTGATTTAATAAAGCCATTTATTGATTCAAGAAGTAGACAGAGATGGATAACAACTGAAGAATTGTGTGCTGAAATTGGAACAAGTTCCAGCGCGTGGCTCAAAAGTGATGTGAGAAATCATCCTGTAGTCGTTGCTGCTAGACGAGTTGACACACGGCCATACAAATATAAAGCGGATCATATAGAAGCCATACAGAAAGTGTGGGATGAACGGAAGGATAGAAGAAGATGAGCAGAGTTGAAATATCAAGAACTAGAAAGCTAAAAAGAAAAGCTTTCTGGAAAGAGTTCAATAAGAACTTCATTAAGAAATACTTTAAATTCTTAGGACTTTCAGCATTAGCAATCGTTGGAATAATCGCATTTATGCACTTGTGTGTAGGTGCAGCAAACCAAAATTACAACCGTTTAGAATACATTAGAAAGAATGATCCATTTTATGTTAAGTCTAATTGAAAATATGTTTGATAATACAGAATTCGATGTGATGAAAAACACTGAATTAGTAGGAACTATTAAAGTTTTGAATGGTAAATACCATCTTGTAGTTACAAACGGAATATATAAAAGCAGCAGCACACATCACAGTCTAGAGGATGCTTATGAGACTGCACTGGAGCTGCTAGAAAAATAAAAATGACGACTTAAAAAAGTCGCCATTCATAAAATAACTAACTAAATTATAGCATAAATTAGGGGAAAAGCAATGAGCAGACTATTAATAGATGAGCCACCTCTTCAAGTACTGCCATCACTTGCTAGAGATATTGGTTTAAACGAGGCCATAATGCTGCAACAAATTCACTACTGGCTGCTTAAAAGCGGCAATGAATTTGAAGGTGCTAAATGGTTCTATAAGACATTAGAAGAATGGCAAACTGAATTCCCATTCTGGTCAACGATGACTATAAGAAGAACTTTAGGAAGCTTAGAAAAACAAAAAATCATTAAAATAGGCAATTTTAATAAAAAGAAATTTGACAAAACGAAATGGTACACAATCGATTATCAACGAGTGAACAGTCGATGTGTTCAAAATGAACATACGATGTGTTCAGATTGCACAGATGGATGTGTTCAAAATGAACAGACCTATACCAGAGACTACCAGGAGAGTACAACAGAGAATAATGTCTCAGAGGAGAAACCGCCTAAGGTTGTATGGACTGATGAGACTAACCATATCATTGATTATCTGAATAAGCGAACAGGTAAGAAGTACTCTGTTAAGACTAAGAAGACTGCACAGCTAGTCCATAAGTTACTGGATAATGGCTTCACAGTGGAAGACTTCGAGAGAGTTATTGATATCAAGTGTAAGCAATGGCTAAACAATGAAAAGATGAATCAATATCTCAGACCAAGAACGCTATTCAGCGAGAAATTCGAGGACTACTTAAACGAGGCACCAGCTAGCATTAAGCAGCAAGGAGCTTCTGGGCAATCGGTAGCAGATAAGATGAGAGAGCTATTCGGCTCAGAATGGCAGGGTTGATATGAATCACTATGAACTAGAGAAATCAATAATAGCAGCATTGTTGAATGACTTTGAAAAAGCACAATCAACATATCTGCAAGCCGAGTGGTTTACGGATAACAATTTCAAAACGATCTTTGAAATCTTGAATAATAACGGCAGCCGTCTAGATGGACTGATGGAGCTATTCGCTAAAGTAAGAGCTGAATTAAAAGATAAGACTATCGGATATGAGTATCTGATGGCCTTGCAGAAAACAAATGCGACTACAAGCGGATTAGACTATCTAGCTAATCAGCTACATCATGAGTATTTAAGAGCTAAGTTGGAGAAAGTAAAAGCAGAACACACAGAATTTCCAACTAAGCAGCTTGAAGCTAAGATGTTAGAACTGTTGAATGCAATTTCTAAGCTCTCACGCAAGAAAAATGTTGGTGATTTAGCTGAAACATTCGAGCAATTCGAGTATGAGCTTGAGCACGATATCGAAGACGGCATTAAGACATTTAGCGGATTAGATGCGGCTCTAGGCGGAGGCATCGGCCCTGGAATGTTGATTACTGTCGGCGCTCGTCCATCAGTCGGAAAGAGCGCATGGACTATCAATCTGATTGATAGAGCATTAAGACGAAATGAAGGCTTAAGAGTAGACTTATTCAGTCTTGAAATGAGCAAAAAAGAAGTATTCTCCAGATTCGTGGCCAAAATGACGACACTCAACACATACTATTTACGGAAAATGAATAAGATGCTTAAAGATGGAGATAAAGAGCTAGTTAGAGAGACTATCGAATACTTTAAGCACAAAGACTTGAAAGTATATGACACAGTGTCTGAATTGAACCACATACTAGGAATTATTAAAGAACGTGCTGCAGGGCAAGCTCCAGGAAAATACTTAGCTGTAATTGACTATGTAGGACTTATCAAAGTCAATAACAATCGCGACAGAAGGCTGCAGATCGAGCAGATTACACGAGAATTGAAGAACTTGGCCAATGATCAGCAAGTTCCTATTGTCATCTTGTCTCAGTTATCTCGTGGAGTAGAACAGCGCCAGGATAAATCACCAGTGCTAAGCGACTTGAGAGAGTCTGGCTCTATTGAACAAGATTCGAATGTAGTCGGGTTCTTGAGCAATGAAGAAACAGAAGCCAATCACGAAGGATATCAACGTGTGAAGTTCTCTATCAAGAAGAATCGTGAAGGTGATTTGATGGATTCTATTTTTAGATTCTATAAATCTCGAATGGACTTTGTGGAGGAATTCAAATGACACTGAATGCGATAGAGTTCGAAAAGATTATGAAGTCTGAAGGATTAAGGACTACAAGAGCTGTAATGGTTATGCTGCAGGAAGCAAAACAGTGTCAAAAGAACATTAAGGCAATGAGCCTGTATAAACATCTTCCGTATGCAGCAGCATACATCGAGCAGCAGAAGGAACAGAAAGATAAGGCTATCTGGCAAGCATTGGAAGTGGCCCAATTAGAGAAGCTTTATGGCTTCCGTCTGATTGAAGATAGAAACAGTGTAATAATAGCCACTTACCAAACATCCGAACCACATAGCGACATTATGAAAAAAATTAGGAGCCATATAGAGATTATGGCCGAATTGGAGAGAGAGTATGGCATTTGTAATTAAAAATATGAATATGTATTTTAAGGAAATTAATGATTATAGCACTCTGAAGGGATACCTTGATAAAAAGCATCCAATGCACACATCTGTATTCAAATCAGAGCAACGAGAAGCTATGACATTCAAGACTTATGGTGCTGCACAAAAATTCAAGAAGGAATATGGGATTCCTGGAAACATAATTGAAGTGGTTGCATCAGCAAAACCATTCATAACGAATGAAAAAGATAAAAGTATAGGACGTAATAGATTAGATGCATTCTACGATTCAACATTGAAGAAGACCAGGGAAGATATCGAAAAGATGATTGCTGATTCTGAGAACAATTTCAAGCATATGGCAAAGGATATATTAAGAGTTAGAACGACAACATTAATCCAGTTCTTACGTGATCCATATGAAATTGGTTGGAGTACTCGCAACAAAATCATGGACAGATTAGAAGAATATTTTGAAGGAGCTGGAATTAAGTGAATTTAAATGACCCAATCAAAAAAAGACGAATTGAACGTGAAGAGCTAATCCGATTAGTTCAAAACTGGTTTGTAGAACGTGGTTTGGATACGCTGGACGGAAGTGGCCAGCTAACCAAACTACAGGAAGAAGTAGACGAATTAAAAGAAGCATATATCCATATCAACCGCGATGAAGAGATTGACGCGGTTGGAGATATTACTGTAGTGCTAATCGGATATTGCATGCAGCGCAAACTTGATTTTATGGAGTGCTTAGAAAGTGCTTATAACGAGATTAAGGACCGAAAAGGCAAAGTTATCAACGGTGTTTTTGTGAAAGAGGTGCAGTAATGGATTTTGGGGATTTTGTGAACGTGAGTAAAGACTTAGCTGAAAATGCGAAAATCAAAGAAGCAGTTAAACATCCAAAGCATTATCAAGGAATCCATGGATTAGAAGTGTTCACTGTGATGGAAAATTTCATTCCGAAATATGAAAACTCGTTTGATGGATATATTGCAGGAAACATCTTGAAGTACGTTTTAAGAGCACCAAGCAAAGGGAAAATGCTAGAAGATCTAAAAAAAGCAAAAGAACATTTGGACTTGTTAATTGAAAGGTTAGAGGATTAATTATGGAAAATAAACTAGCACTCGATAAATTAAAAGACGATGTACATTACTTAATTGTGGCGCATTGTAAATATAAGGACAGGTTGATGTACGAACGAGCGTTGAAACAGTTCCAAAAAGATATCAATTATGGACAGTTAGAAGAAATGAGCAATGATGAACGATTCGCTTTCTTGACAGGATTTGAAACATCGTTAAAGACGATAAAAGATGCAATCACATTAAGCGAACAATTGAAGGCAAATTCAAGCTTTACTGAAACATTAAACAATATTAAGAGAAATATATATATGCTAAACGAATTCGGACAAATTAACGAAATATTTCCTGGAATTAGTCACGGACACGAAGCATGGAAAAAAGCAGTTCAACAAAATAATTCATTTAAGACAATCGAAGACGCGGAAAAAGAGCGCGACAGACGAGCGCTGCTATATGAGTTTAACCAATTTAAAGATAAGTGCAACAAGGAAAAAGAAATAGAGTTTAATAGTCGTACTTATAAAGAAAGATTTTGTATCTGTATTATTTATAACGAATTAGACTATATTGGAACGGAAAAAGGTACATTTTTCCCGCTTTTCGGATATTTCTACGACAGAGAGCACTGTTTAGAAGCTATCAAAAAATTTGGCGATAGAATTAAACGATTATACGTTGATTAGGAGGATGAGTGAGGATGGAAAAAAAAGGAGAACTACTAATATATATATTTGGAGCAGCGTTAAGTTTAAGCATATTCTTAGCAATTATTAAAATATTTGGAGTTCCAATTACGTGGGTAGCAGCCATGCTGCCAATACTGACATACGTAGCAATTATGTCACTTCTATTATTAATTGGTTCAATCGCAGGGATTTTTATTTCAATCCTGGAGAACATGAGAGGATAAAAAACAATGACAAAACTAAACGAACTAAAACAACGAGCAACAGACATGGAAGCGCAGTTAAAAGAAATAAAAGCAGAAATCGAACGATTGCAGAAAGGTTGGGAGATGAAAGTTCCAGATGAGTATATGGACGTCTACATTTATACTTTGTTATCTTCTGGGAAAGTGACAGAAAACTACTGGGCAGGTTCTAAAGACGAACAATATTGTTTTTTACAGGGAAACATCTTCCTAACTAGGGAAGCAGCCGAACTAGAAGGAAAACGCAGAGACCTACTGACACGATTTAGAGCGTTTCGTGATGAGTGTAATGAAAGTTGGTATCCTAATTGGAAGGATAGCGCAGAAAGTAAATATTTTATCGGTTTTCAAGATGAAGAATTAGGTATAGGAGTAGATTATAGCTGTCAACACTTTTTAAAGTTTGGATATTTTAAAGAATATAGAAATTGTAAAAAAGCATTTGAATTATTCGGTGACAAAATCAAAGAACTTTTTGTGGAGTGTGAGTAAATGATTACAAAATTAAAACATTTTTTATGCGCTGTATTATACCATCATAAATTAAAGCTCGGATTTTATGTAGATTCAGAAGGGGAATTTTGGTTCGTCAGTAGATGTGAGCGGTGTGGAAAGAAAATAACAATGAAATTCAAGGGGGAATAATAGATGGAACTAAGGTTATATTTAGAAAATGGGAAAATACTAATATTTGAAAATGTAACTGATTTAGAACAAGAATCATATGTTACAAGCCTTTGTACCTTTAATTATGTAAGTGTGGAAGATGGCAAAAAGAAAAAAATGATTTTTGACTCAAAAAGTTTGTTAGGTTTATCGGTCGACAAGGAGGATTTTGATGTTAACAGTTTATTCTAAACCAAACTGTATCCAGTGTGAGATGACTAAAATTTGGCTAGTTCAAAATAAAATTCCATACGAGTCAGTAGATGTATCTGAGCATCCAGAGAAACTAGAAGAAATTAAATTAAACGGATTCCAGCAGCTTCCTGTAGTGGCATTGGATGAGCACTTCGATAATGCCTGGTCTGGATATAATTTAGACAGATTAGAAGAATTGAAGGAGAGCTGCTAATGGAAAAAATGGGCGCACAAGAGAGACTAGTGTTGAGATTGATTCCAGTAAGCGACACGAGAAGAATTAATAGAGTAGACATCTCAAGAATCACTAAACTATCAGAGAGACGAGTTAAGAAGATAATAGACACATTAGTTAATCGTTATGGGATTGTGATAATCGGTGAACGAAACGGAAGAACAGGATACTACATTCCAGAAACAGACGAAGCTAGAAGAGATGGCATTAAGCCTATGGAATCTCAAGCCATCAAAGAATTTAACCGAGTGACTCGAATTCTTAAAGGCGATTTGAAAGCACACGAGAAGTATTTATTGGAGGATAAAGATAATGATTAATCATGTAGTTGTGGTTGGCAGACTTACTAGAAAGCCAGAACTTAAATTTACAGCAAACGGAACTAAATACACGCAGTTCAGCGTTGCAGTGCAGCGCAACTTCAAGAATAATAGCGGAGAATATGAAGCAGACTTTATTAATTGCCTAATGTGGCGCAATGCTGCAGAAAACTTCGTTAAGTTCACAAACAAAGGCTCACTTGTAGGAGTTGAAGGAAGAATTCAAACACGCAGCTATGATAAAGACGGAAGGACAATATATATCACAGAAGTAGTATCGGAAGGCTTCTCATTATTAGAAACTAAGGCAGCAACGGAATCAAGAAACAATCAACCTGTATTCAATAGCAATGAAGCTGAACCAATCGAATTCAGTGAGGATGACTTACCGTTTTAGGGAGGAGTTAGATGAAGCTAGATACTAAGGCCACGATTGAAGGAATAACTGAAGTATTAGAACATTATAAGACTCTCAAGAAGATTGCAGGAGATAATTATGTGAGTAAGATTACAGCAGTATTCTCATTCGAGCCTAGAAGTTACACAGGGACTGTGCGCAATCCTATTGAAGAACATATTGTCAGACAAGAAACAGCCAGAAGTTACATGGATAAGATAGAGCAAGCTATTAATAAGATACGTGATCCGTATTATCGGCAGGTTCTAATTGAGAAGTATGTTAAGAGTAATATAAGCGACATTGCTATCTATATGGACTTAGAGTATTCATCGACAGAATTCTATAGGCTTCTCGATAAAGCCAAAATAGAATTTGCGCATTATTATGATGGCGGCTCATTCTTAAAGTATGAGAAAGGAAAGAGTGTCAAAGATTTGTTTGATTTTCTGGGAGAACTTTGAAAGTAATTTGAAAGTTTAACAGTAGAGAAACAAGTTATAATGTTAATATAGAAAAAGTGGGAAATAAAGATGAAGCTGCGGAAACAACTTCATCAAAGCCAGTCCTGGAAAAGGTGTATCCAAGTTAGTAGCATGGACGACTGCTAACAAGTGCCGCATAGGAATTAGACAGAGTGGTTCGAGTCCGCTCGCGGCAATTCCCCTAATAAACAAACAAACTGTCAAAGAGCGTGCTGCAAGGTGCGCTCTTTAGTTTTATAGAAAGGACAAGCAGCATGAATTATGTGGAACCTATTCGAGATCCAGACGATGTGCAAGCTATGAAGGATTATCTGAAGGAATGGAACGAGCGAAACTATATGCTGTTCATGTTCGGAATTAACTTAGGATTAAGAATAAGCGACATCATTAAACTTAAAGTGAAGGATGTGCAAGGTCAGTACGTACACATTAGAGAGATGAAGACAGGCAAAATATTAAAACGTAAAATGAATCGCTCTCTAAGAAGAGAAGTGCAAGAGTACATCGGCAGCATGAATCCACAAGATTATCTGTTTAAAAGTCGCAAAGGAAAGAATAAGCCGATTACTAGAGAAGCAGCTTACTACATTCTGAAAGCTGCAGCGGAAGATATCGGAATTGAGAACGTTGGAACGCATACAATGCGGAAGACATTCGGATATCATCACTATAAGAATAATAAAGATGTAGCGATGTTAATGGTTCTATTTAACCACGCAAGCCCAGACATTACACTTCGATATATCGGCATTCAACAAGATCAGCAAGATAAATCGATGGACGATTTCTACTTATAACGATGTTCAATTTAACATAATGAGAAAATGTAAATTCAAAAAAGGAAAGTTAAAAAAGCATTATTATATCAATGGTTACGAGCGTTGCTCGAATTTAACACAATATAAGATATGATAAATTCAAGAATACCCCGGCACCCCTGAATATTTAATACCCCCACCCCTTTAGAAATGGCGGTACGATAATAAAAACACCCCCATGCAATTAAACCCGGTAGGGTTAAAACGACCCTGCTGCATAAAATTTAAATAAAGGATGAATTGAAATGGTAAGACCAGATAGGATTGGACCACATCGAGTAGCGTTTGAAAAGAACAAGAAGAAGATATTCAAGACGCAGAACGTATGTGGAATCTGTGGAAAGCCTGTAGACTTCAAACTAAAGTATCCACACCCACTGTCACCAGTGATTGACCACATCGTTCCTATAAACAAAGGTGGACATCCAAGCGACATTGAGAACCTACAGCTCGCCCACTGGACCTGCAACAGGCAGAAATCAGATAAATTATTTAATCAAGCGCGTGAAGTAAAACAAGTCCTAGGGAACCGCAATTTACCACAAACGAGAGATTGGGCAAATTACAAACCTGAGTGATAGGGGGAGGGGTACCTACCCCTTGCCTTTGGCGACCTCCCAGGCAGTATTGTACATATTTTCTCGCGCCAAAATTCAAAAAAGGAGAATAAAAATGGAATTGAAAGGCAAAGCATATCTCCGTAGGAAGTTAGACGGATATCGCCCTGGAGTTCAAATGCGATATAAGTACTATTCTATGGAAAAACTTGATAATACAGACGGAATTACTATTCCTGCTCAAATTAGGGATAAATATAAGGCTGTACTAGGATGGACAACAAAAGCTGTAGACAGCTTAGCTGACAGATTGATTTTCAGAAAATTCGCGAACGACAATTTCAACATCAATGAAATATTCCAGTACAACAATCCAGATATCTTCTTTGATTCAGCTATTTTATCAGCATTGATTGGTTCATGCTGCTTTATCTACGTTTCTAAAGATGAAGAGGGAATGCCTAGATTACAAGTAATTGAGGCAAGCAATGCAACTGGAATTATAGATCCGATTACTAATTTATTAACTGAAGGCTATGCTGTACTCAAACGAGATGATTATGAGAATCCACTGCTAGAAGCGTATTTCACTCCAAACGAGACAATATTTTATCCAAAAGGGGAAGTGCCGTACTCAATCGAAAATCCAACAGGAATTCCATTGTTAGTGCCTATTATCCATAAACCTGATGCAAGTAGACCGTTTGGGCGCTCACGCATTACTAAATCTGGAATTTCTTATCAAAAAACAGCTCAGAGAACAATTGAGCGTTCAGAGATTACTGCTGAATTTTACTCATTCCCTCAAAAATTTGCTCTAGGGGTTAGCCAAGACGCAGAATCGGTAGAAAGCCTAAAAGCAACTATTTCAAGCTTTATTATGTTCACAAAGGACGATGATGGTGATAAACCGTCTGTTGGGCAATTTACAACTGCAAGTATGACTCCGTTCGTTGAACAACTTAAAATGGCGGCTTCTGGATTTGCTGGTGAAACAGGATTAACCATGGATGATTTAGGTTTTCCTTCTGATAATCCATCGAGTGTTGAGGCCATTAAAGCCAGTCATGAGAACTTAAGACTCGCTGGAAAGGCTGCACATCGCTCTATTGGGTCTGGCTTGCGAAATGTAGCTTATGTAGCGGTTTGCTTGCGTGATGATTTCAGATACATGCGTAAGGAATTTATAAAAGCAAAAGTTAAATGGGAGCCATTATTCGAAGCAGACGCATCTACATTAACTATGCTTGGTGACGGTGCAATTAAAGTAAACCAGGTTCTACCAGGATATATCACAGCAGAAACAATTCGCGGTTTAACTGGTATAGAAGGAAATATGGAAGCAAAACCAGTCCAAGAAACACAAGAGCAAAAAGTGAAAGTTACTGATGACGCTTCTGACAAGCAAAAAAATAGGATTATTTCGACTTACGAAATAACTTCACTATTAAGCAATTACCAGAAAGGTGTGCTTTCAAAAGAAAACGGAATAGCATTGCTCGCTTCAACAGGAATGAGTGAAAAAGAAGCTAAATTCATGTTGAACAACACTAAGGTTGAAGGTAAAGACAATGAATAATTATGATATTTCGTATGAATACGACATTGTACCTGAACTTCTTGAGAAAATTAAAGCAGATTTCTTTACCCAAGCTGAAAAGAGCGCTGAATTAGAGAGATTACTAATTCTTGTTAAAAGTGGTAAAGCTAATTTTATAGATGCTCACGAATTTGCGACTAAATTAGGGCAAATTCTATCCGATGCACTTCAAATGAATATTAGTGGTTCGATTCTTCCTGATGGAAAGATGCACTTTAACATTGCTAGTCGTATTTTGAACGAAACTCTGGGTACTAACCATAAGATGGTAAGTGCATACACTAAGCAGGTACAAGAGATTTTAAACAAGGAGGCTGGAATTGGATTGAAATCCATCCAGGCTCCAATTAATCAAGAAAGAATTGACGGATTAGTCAATAGATTATCCTACGAAGAGAAGTTTGACGATGTGTCATGGATTCTTAAAGAGCCTATCGTAAACTTTAATCAAAACATCGTGGATAATCATATTAAAGTAAATGCGGATTTTCATTTTAAATCTGGATTGAAACCAAAAATCGTTCGTACTACTGATGGGAACTGCTGTGACTGGTGCAGTAAACTTGCTGGTGTTTATACTTATCCAGGTGTTAACAGGGATGTATTTAGACGGCATGATAGATGTACTTGCACAGTAGATTATCATCCAGGAGATGGCAAACAGCAAAATGCCTGGTCGAAAAAATGGAGCAACGAATCTACTTCTAGAGCGGATTACAGCAATCAACGAAGACATGATATTTCTGACAATCTAGCGTCTGAGGATAGACGCGAGTATCAAGATATAGTCAAGTCACTCGGAAGGGGCAATACTAACGTTTCATTACAAGAATTCGTCAGAATCAAGAACGAGAGAGGTCAAGAATATCATGATCTAAAAGATAAAGTTAAAACTGCTAAGAGCAAGAAGACTTCTAAATAGAGAGGATGTTGGAATGGCTAGAAAAAAATATGGAAATCAGCTTCCTACACAATCAGTCATCCTGCCTTACGTTAAGAAAAGGTCTCTCAGTAAGGAAGCTATAGAGATTTATGAGAAAACAGGATTAAGCAGCTATATCTGGCAAAAGAAATTGCTAGAGGCGATGATGGCTGTTGATAAAAAAGGACTATGGGTCCATCAAAAGTTCGGGTATTCGATTCCACGACGGAATGGGAAATCCGAACTTCTTTATATGCTCGAACTTTGGGGACTGCACCAAGGATTGAACATATTACACACTGCCCATCGTATTAGTACCTCACACTCTTCTTTCGAGAAGGTCAAACGGTATTTAGAAAAGATGGGTTACGTTGATGGTGAAGACTTCACATCGATTCGTGCTAAAGGTCAAGAACGAATTGCCCTGAAAAACACAGAAGGAGTGCTGCAGTTTAGGACTCGAACTTCAAACGGTGGACTTGGTGAAGGATTCGACATCATGATCATAGACGAAGCTCAAGAATATACGACTGAGCAAGAGTCAGCATTGAAGTATACAGTTACTGATAGTGATAATCCAATCACTGTTATGTGTGGTACTCCACCAACTCCAGTATCGAGTGGTACTGTGTTCAGCAAATTCCGTGAAACGTGTCTATTTGGGCGTGGTAAGTATTCCGGATGGGCAGAGTGGTCTGTGCCTGAAGAGAAAGATATCAACGATAAAGAGGAGTGGTATAAAACTAATCCGTCTTTAGGGTATCACTTAACAGAACGTAAGATTGAGGCAGAACTCGGTGAGGATAAGTTAGACCTTAACATCCAGCGTCTTGGATACTGGCCTAAATATAATCAAAAATCAGCGATATCTGAAATTGAGTGGGAAGAACTCAGACTTGATGAAGTGCCTAAATTCAAAGGCCCTATGTTCGTTGGCATCAAATATGGTCAAGATGGTACTAACGTAGCTTTGAGTATTGCTATTAGGACAGATTTCGATGATATCTTCGTTGAAACGGTAGATTGTCAATCTGTTCGAAATGGTAATGGATGGATAGTTGATTTCTTACGGAAAGCTAAACCATCGCAAATAGCTATAGATGGTGCTAGTGGACAGAAAGTTCTCGATGATGAATTGAGAGAGTTCCGAATAAGAAACGTAGTACTGCCGACTGTGAAAGAAATCATCGTAGCAAACGCGATGTTTGAGCAAGGAGTGTATCAAAAGACAATCTGCCACTCTGGGCAACCGTCATTGTCTAAGGTCGTAACAAATTGCGACAAACGGAACATTGGTTCAAATGGTGGATTTGGATATCGTTCACACTTCGACGATGTAGACATCAGTCTTATGGACAGCGCATTGTTAGCGCATTGGCTTTGTGCAACTTCTAAGCCAAAGAAAAAACAAAAAATCAGTTATTAAACTAAAGGTCACTGCTTATGTAGTGGCTTTTTTTAATAAAAAAATTACTGTACGCGCAGGTTAACGCGGAGAAAGGAGGCAGTAACATGCCTGATTTTAAAACGATTGAAACACAAGAAGAACTAGACCGAATCATTGGTGAACGACTCGCTCGTCAGAAAGAGAAGTATGCCGGATTAGAGAAGTTAGAATCTCGTGTGAAGGAATTGGAAAAAACGAACGCTGAGTTACTAGCGACAATCGACAGCAACAGCAAACTACTAGCTGAAAAAGACGAATTTATTAGCGCTAAAGAGTCTGAACTAGCAGAAGTTAACCAAGTTGTTGAGAAGTTCAAAGGAACACAGCTTCGTACTCAAATTGCATTGCGCAATGGTCTTCCGTATGAATTGGTAGACAGATTACAAGGTAGCGATGAAGAGAGCTTGCAAGCCGATGCGGAACGTTTATCTTCATTTATCAAACCAAAACCAGTCGCTCCACTGAAAGATGTTGAACCAGTCGTAGGTGATGGAAGAACGACAGTAATGCGACAAATGTTACAAGAATTAAATCAATAATTAAAAAGAAAAGAGGAAATAAATATGGCAGAAAAAACAGCATTAGAAACAGGAACATTATATCCACCGCAATTAGTGAAAGAATTGTTCTCAAAGGTAAAAGGCAAATCAGTACTAGCAAAATTATCTAAACAAGATCCAGTACCACAAGAAGGCAAAGAATATTTTGTATTCAACTTAGAAGGAAATGCTCAGATTGTTGGAGAAGGCGAACAAGTCAAAGCTGGGAAGGCTGACATTAAGCCTAAAGTAGTTAGCCCTTACGAAATCACATATCAAACTCGCGTATCTGAAAAATTCTTAACTATGAGCGAGGAAAAGCAAATTGACTTTTTAGAAAAATTCAATGAAGGTTTTTCTAAAAAACTTGCGGAAGCAATCGATATTGCAGCTATTCATGGATTAGAACCAAAATCAATGACTGACGGAAGCTTCCGCGACACAAACTCATTTGATGGGTTAGTAAAGACAAATATTGTAAATTACGAAGAAAATAAAATCGAATCAAATATTAATGCTGCAATTCGAGCGTTAAAAGCACTTGGTGAAGAAACAAACGGTATTCTTTTTTCTACAAAAGCATCACAAGATATGTCAGAAATTAAAGAAAATAACGTTGTTAAGTATCCACAGTTCCAATTCGGACAAACTCCAGAAGTGTTTGCTGGCATGAAATCTGAAGAAACAAAAAACATGGTAGTGACTGGCGGAAACGCAGAAAAAGACCATGTAATTGTAGGAGACTTCGAAAACAGCTTTAAATGGGGTTACGTAGATTCAGTTTCTCTAGAAGTAATTAAATATGGTGATCCAGATGGAGCTGGTCGTGACTTAAAAGCACATAATGAAGTTTGCTTACGTGCAAAAGTTAATGTTGGATGGGGCATCTTAGATGAGAAAGCTTTCGCACGCGTTAAAGAAGCGTAGGACAGCGATATGAAATATATCAATAAAGATAATGGTGTCATCATTGAGTCAGACAGCACTCTGTCTGGCTCATGGGAGCCATTCGAAGAGCCAAAGAAAAAAACAACTAAAAAGAAAGAAGCAAAGGATGATAAATAATGGACTCATTTGCGACTTTAGACGATTTACAGCGACTATGGAAACGACTGCAACCGTCTGAGATTGATAGAGCGAATGCACTTCTTGCCACTGTATCTGACATGCTGAGGGAAGAGGCTCGTCGCTATGGGAAAGACTTAGACAATATGGTTGTAGAACGTTCTAGTTATGAGAACGTGGTTAAATCTGTGGTAGTTGATATTGTAGCTCGTACATTAATGACTTCTACAGAGCAAGAGCCGATGACACAATTCAGCCAAAGTGCTTTAGGGTACTCAGTGAGTGGCTCGTATCTCGTTCCTGGTGGAGGTATCTTCATAAAGAATGCAGAATTGAAACGATTAGGCTTCACTAAGCAACGGATTGGAGTGATAGAATTCTATGATTAAAGGAATTACTGTCACGTTAGTAGATCGTGTAAAAACTGGTGAGGACGAGATGGGTGCTGCAACATACGATGATGTAGAAATTCAAGTAGAGAATGTATTAGTATCTCCTACTGAGGCTACTGATGTCATTAACCAGGTTCAATTGTACGGAAAGAAAGCAGTCTATACACTCGGTATTCCTAAAGGCGATACTCACGTATGGAAAGATAGGGAAGTTAAATTCTTTGGTGAAACGTTTCGAACATTCGGACCAGTTGTAGAAGGAATTGAATCCATGGTACCAACTGACTGGCACAAGAAAGTGACGGTGGAAAGATATGAGTAGCTCATTTAAATTCAAATTAAACACAAAAGGTGTTAGTGAATTTTTAAAATCTGAACCTGTCCAAAAGATGATTAGTGAACGAGCTAAAGAGATTGCTAGTCGAGCAGGAAGTGGATATGAGGCAGATACTCAAATCGGTCAGAAACGTGCCACAGGACGAGTTAAGGCTGCTACAGCTAAAGCTAAAAAGGATAATAAGAAAAATAATACATTACTGAAGGCGGTGAGAGGTTGATAGAGATTGAAATTAGAAAATTCATGACAAGCAAGTTGGAATGTCCAATTGTCTTCGAACTTGCACCTAAGATGCCAGATAAATTTGTATTAATTCAAAAAACAGGTAGCTCTAAGCGTAATAAATTATTAGCCTCTACATTTGCTTTTCAATCGTATGGAAAGTCAATGTATGAGGCTTCTTTGCTGAATGAGACTGTAAAAGAGATAGTTGAACAGTTAGTCGAATTAAACAACGTATCTGATGTTAGCTTAAACAGCGATTACAACTATACAGATACAGAATCAAAAAAATACAGATATCAAGCAGTGTTTGATATCAGACATTTATACAATAGTAATGCCATATATTGCAACCGCACGTGAAGGTGTTACATTTTTAGGTAATTCGATTT